>JACCDG012027978.1_pt1 | contig 132237 bp, 160 predicted proteins | sample 7442471 | NCBI WGS metagenome assembly JACCDG01 (sample SAMN15323444, study PRJNA562643) | freshwater metagenome | isolation source: river surface water | place: USA:Blue River Watershed | collected 2017-08-17
CGAGCCCAGCTACCGAAAATCAAACAAGATGTGCAATCTCTTCTTAGTCACGTCGACGCGCGCACCGAACAGTGTCGCACTCTCCACGCGTTACGGGATCGGATTCGTGCGGCGCGCACCACCCTGCAACCACTGACACGAAAACGAAAACCACGCGGCTCGTCCTGCGGGGCCGCGGCGGCCCGGTCCTCGGCCGCCCCCACAACCCCTGCAATCCCCACCACGACCCCGGTGCCCGCGAAGCGAACGCGTCGCAAACCCAAGGTGTACACGTACGATGAATTGGTCCTTGAAGTGGAAGACAAGATCAAACAAGTTACTGGGTGTGGACCTGGTGAACCGGCCAAAACTCTCTATGCAAAGCTAGAAGCGCTGAATCAGATCATCACGTCATGTACGGCGTTTATAGACACAGAGGTAGCCGCTTTGCGTCATACCATTGCCTCGATGCAAGACCACGTTGACGACATCACCACCCATCGATCCCAAAACGAGTATTTTACAACGAGCACCGCACACGTCGCAGCCGCGGGTGAATTGCAGCGTAAGTTTCAGAAAGAAGTCGATCGAATTCAGGCTGCCTTACGGTTCGGTACGATGAATAACGAACAACGCAAAGCCTTGATGAAGGAGTACGACGCCTTGTACGCGGCATTCAACCTCGAAAGTGACCAGTTGTTGCAGACCTATGCCAAGGATACTGGTACAGATCTGGCCAATCCTGGTGCAGCGTTACGCCATCGCGTCGTTCGCATTTTCCGCGACAAGGCCGGACACGAGTACGTTCGTTGTGTCAAGGACGGTCTCTGTGTGCGGTTGTCGACGCAAGTAGTCACCACCACACCCGAGTCACAAAAGGCAGCAGCTCAGGCGCTTGAAACGTACGAGGAAGTGATTGGGACAGATCCTTTTCTCGCCTTGACTGGACCGGTCGGCAGTGGTGGACTGCTGCGTGGTGTGAAACGCAAAAAGCAATACCGGAAAAGCCTTGAGGCGTCCGTCGATAAGAAACTGCGTCGACTCCAGGGCAATCTCGGCAATGCCTCGGCGATGGACGAGATGTTGGGCGACATTGAAAGTTTCCTAGCCGGTGGGCCCGCGGCCGATGCCGCGTCTAGCGCCAGCGCCCAGACCACCGTGGCACAGCAGGAAACTGTCAAAGCAGCTCGAGACGAATTACACCGGGAACTGACTGCGATCTACACGGTCGAACAACGCGGCAACAAGAACCCGTACATCTACAAAAAGGAAAACCACATGCGCGATCTGTTAAACGCCGTGCAAGGCAAGTGTCAGTCCATCTTGCCTCAGGCGGTGATGGACCAGGTTCGCGCCGAATTGGCCAAATACGCTAATTTCGATTACGATACCTTGGTCCCCTCGCGCGTTCGGCGAATCTTGGGCGATCACGGCCTGGTCACCTACTATGACCACGCTTGGTACATCACCCATGTTCTGAACCCCAAATACCAGCTCTGCTGCTTCGTCAAACAACACGAGGAGCGCGTTCTACAGCGGTTCTGTGCACTGGAGCGGCCGTTCGAAGAACTCAAGGCAGTGGTGGTGCACGCCCGGCGTAACATGATGTCCTATCCGTTCACGGCGTTTAAGATCTGCGAGTTGGAGGAGTTTCTGGCCGAGCATGCCTTGGAACAACGCCAGCGCGACCTCGAGGCGTTGCGGGCTCAGCCCCATGATCGTGAATTTACGGTCGAAAACGTCTACGCGCATTGTCAGGACGGCTATGAAATCTTAACGCGTGGGGTGGGCGCTGCACACATCGTTTTCCGGGAACGGTTCGATCCGCAAACCCAATCCATGGTCCATGTGTTGCGGGTTCATGACTGCTGTGAGTGGCTGCAAACCCGGGTGGCATTTCTGCGGCAGGAAATGGAAGCCTGGCGTGGCTATCGACCCTACTTTAAGTTTCTCAAAGACGGTCGCCTGATGAAAAAACAAGACCGCTGGTGGCGGTTGTGTTGTGAAAAACTGCAGTGGCCCCAGATCAAAACCGTTGGGAATGAAAGCTTCTCCTTCGTCTCGACCGAGACCCCTTGGAAGTACGAAACACGGCCCATCAGTCCGAAGCGTGTCGCAGCGTACAATGCCAAGTTTTCGTTTGGCAGAGCCTACTACCGCCCGCCCCTCACCGCCGATACGACTACCTCTGCATCCGCGACCGGCACCGGCACGCTGGTCACACTGGTGCCAGAAACCGAGCCTGGCCAGCTGGACACGGGCGATGTATCGGATATGGATCTAGTGGAAGCGGAAGACGATGCGATGGACGAAACCTAGCGGGTATTGTGATTTTTTATTCTATGGCACTGGTTGACTGTTCCGCGCTCATGTCGTCGAGCTCAAACAACACACCGGTTGCGATTCGGAATGGTGGACCGGTTGAAACTCCCTTCCAACAGGCCAAAGCCTTGGAACGGTCGATTCTGAAAACACCCTTGATGAGACAAATGGAGCAAGACGAGAAAAGTAGAGGTATTATTGGCAGAACACCGGTCGTGTCGTTCCAGAACACGACCCCTGCCAGGCTGACACCCGTCACGGAAACCATCACACCCGTCTCCTCGAACCTTACCGAGATCGCATCTCCTGCTTTTAACGAGGCTGATATTGTACCAGACCAGGACGCGGACGAGGAGATACCAGACCCGCCCATCGATCAACCCGAGTCTGCCGTGCGCCGAGGACTCGAGTTTCAACCGGCACCGCTGGAGGTGAAGTACGAAAACGAGACAACCCCTGAAGTTGACCCGCCTGTCAATCCCCTTCTGAACGAGTTCAAGTCCCAGCCGGCCCCGGCTCCGGCCCCCGTCCCAGCTCCAGCACCTGCCCCGGTACCCTCGCGGTCGCGCGGACAGCGTGCGTTGGAGTACATTGCGGAAAACCGACCAAAACTAAAACGCAGCCTATACGAGTTTGATGGTGTGGAAACCGAGGAACAGGCCGAGGAGCGCGCGGCTCAGCTTCAGTTAGCACAGAAAGTCAACAAGGCAGCTGCCAAGGCGTACAAGGAGTTTCGCGCCAATAAAACCCCCTTGTTGGAACGACTGTGGGGCAATCAAGTCGAAACCGAAGACTCGGCAGAAAACTGGATTGTCATTCTGTTACTGCTTGCCGTGCTTGGCACCATGATTGCCGTTCTCGTCACAGCGGGTAAGAAAACCAGTGCCTCGGACGACGAAAACTCGGATCTGCAACGCGGCGAGGCGACCCTATGGCTGGTGAGCACCCTTGCACTCGGTCTGGCTTTCATGTACGGCATTTTGGCGGCCGGTTTTGTTGGGCGTATCCTTCTGATCGCTTCGTGGATTACCTATACGGTGTACGCACTCAAGGCACTGGCTTCGTAAAAAAGACACTGTACTGATTCATGTCAGTCTTCCATCAAGGGTCGGTCATTAGTCGACCGACTACGAATCAAGGTGGGTCCGAGCCGAGAAGACGGATCCTCGTCCGGAACCAAGTGGGATACTGCAACCGGCGCTGCGGCCGACGACGACGACGCGGCACTCCCTGTGACCGCGACCGAGCTTTGCTGGCGCCGATCCATTTCCTGTTGCGCTTCCATGCTGCCCGGTGCCAGTAACCGCACACCATACACCGTGGTCTTGTCGCACGACAGGCCGTGTTGATTGAAGGCGGACTGGTACAACGACTCGTCCCAGACCGGGGAGTGTTTCATGCCGAGATCCTCGGTGGTAAACTGCCGGAATCGAGCCCGGAACTCGTTCAAGGGGACACTCAGCGCCGGATTGTCCGCGTCGAGTTTGACGTGCATACTGGTCAAGAACCCTTCCATACAATCTGCGTTCGCAACGAGCGCCTCGGAGTTGTTGTGGAAGTAGTCTGGCCACACCCTGGTGATGTTGGTCAACTTGGGGTTTTGTTGCTCCATGTACATTCGTAGGGACCGATAGGCGATCGCCGATTTGATAACCAGCCACGGAACTTCGCGCAGCGCCATCTTCTTGATGTTGTCGTTGAGATCCTTCTGTAACACCACGCGTCGCATCACCAGTAAAAACACACGACGAGCCAAGGCCCGTTTCGCGCCGTGATGGAAAATGTTCATCGAGTTGCCAAACATGGCTCCCGACGCCTTGACCACCTCGGAGCGACTGTGTTGATACTTGATCTGAATACTGACCCGATCACCACAAATCAACGCGTAAAAATCCGACGGTTTCAACTTGCAGTCCTTCTGAACCTCGGGCAGAATCCACATAAACGTCTCGGGTCGCTCCAGGCCCGACAAGACGAACCCGGATTCGTTGTTGGGTGAAATACACATCACGTTTTCAGCCGGATAAATCGCATTGAAAATGTCCTGATACATGGATTTGCCTGTACCACTTTGACCCGTCACACTGATAATGCGCTGGTCATTGTCCATCTCGTTGACGTTGTGAGTCAAGCGCGCCACAATGTACCAGAAAAACCGCTTCGTCACATCGAGCTCGATCTTGGGTATGCGACAGGCCTTAGGTGCAGCCATGTCGTTTTCGTGGCAAAGCTGGTAGTTGATGATCTTGTCAATGTACTCGGTCTCAATCGTGGTGAACCAATCGTCCGGGTCCGGGGTGTCGAACGTCACACCATTCGGCGGTCGCCGCTCCGCCGGTGGTTTTCGCCAATCGATCCCATGTTTGAAAAACGGCTTGTCCAACACTTGCAAAATCCGGTCCGGAACGGTTTCGGCAAAGTAGTTGGCACACACGTCATCCGTGGTGACTTCAGAGTGTGGCGTAAGGCGACACGTTCGCACGTCAAACACGCCGTTGATGTACGAGAATAAATACCGTGATACGGTGAGAGCAGGCAAGGTCATGTGGCCGTACAGCTCAAAGTGTTCAATCACGTCCTTGGTGGTACTGTTGCGCTGGGTTGCATTGAGCCAGTTCTGGTTGGACTCGACGGTTAACATTTGTTGACCCACAAACTCAGCCACGGTCATCAGCTTGGTGAAGAAATGCACGTACTGCCCTTCGTGTAACTTGGGTGCAAAGATGTTGCCATGCTGGATGCGATACGACCGTGATCGCAACTTGCCGTACAGCGCCAGTAACACTTTCTGAAACGGCGTGCAGTACTCGGACATGGCCTTGCGATCAAACCAAACGAGGGGCGCAGATGGCGAGGTTTCAGACGACCAGGAAGGATGGCGAACTTGGCGCATGGTTTCGGTCTGCTCTGCCACCAGTCCGACGCAACTTAGAGTTTGTTGTACCTGATCCAGCCGTTTGGCGATGCGTTCGCGTGTCCACGCGGTATGATTGGGAAACTTTTCGCGCAAGTGTTCGAAAAACGACATCAGGCAGCCGATCCGCATACACCAGTGATGCGTGATGTGAGCGATCGACGCGGCGCACGAACCGGGTCCCTGGGCTGGGTACAACTTGTCCACCAGGTAATACAACTGGGATCGACTGGGTGGCATATCCTGGTCCAGGTTCAGATAGTCTGTGAATTCCTGTAACTCCTGTAGGCCAAACTCGAACGGTCGTTCCGCACTAGGGGTGTCTAGGGCCACGGTCAGTGCAACCGAGAAGGAATGCAAGTTGAACGAAAGGCCTAGGGCGTCGGGTTGTTGACGGAAATCCGGCCACTTGGGAGTGTGTGCACCGGGGACCACCGCTGCGACTGCCGCCGCTGCAACCGGGGAGTGGCGTCGTGCACTGTTCGTGTCCATGGGGACTGTTCCCACGGCGGCTTGCCCTGCAACCGCTTGGTCGAGTACAAGGCGAAACGCATTGGGGCGCCCTGGGGGTGGTCCTGGTAGGACTGCTGGCGTCTCGACGGCGGGAGGAGCACCGCCGTAAAAGTTTAGCGCCTCTGCCATGTTCGCGCCATCCACATCCATGTCTGTGGCCTCGTCCGCCGTGTCGACAACGAAACTGTCCGTTTCTTCCTTGGCGTCGTTGTGATGCAAGTCCTCTTCATCGTCGTCGTCGCTATCGCCGTCATCATCGCCTGATACGGCTGCGCTATCGTCGACATAGTCGGAACGGCGGGACATGGACGCGGTGAACTAACGTTTCGCTAGCCACGTGAATGTCTTGAATCACGTTTAAGCCGACGAAGGGCATAATCTAGGGTTTTGACATTTTGTGTCACCAACGTGGCGTAACTCACCTCGATGGGATCGGCACCTTGACGCAGCAAGAACTTGACTATGCGGTGATTGGGTTCGGATCGCAAACATGCGGCAAACAACAATTCATTGATCGTTTCAGGGTCCGGTCGAAGTGACATCCGAGTCCACAAATCCGTTTTTTCGAGGCTGAACCACTGTTCTTCATTCAGCGCAATCGCGCGATACAGTAGTTCCTGAACGACGCCACTGATAATTTGTTGGGTAAAACTCATACGGCGTTCCATACTACGTCAACTACATAAATGTCATACTGGGGCTCTGGCTTTGGAGGACGATACGGCGTTGACGACGCGCCATTCACTGAGGCTCCTCGTGCCAGTCCATCAAAGAAATCAGACGTCCTTGACGGGGTGTTATTCCGTCCGGACGAATTGGAAGCCTTGTCAAAACGGCCTGTATTCAAAGCACTGTACATGGCGACAGCCATTCTCATTGTCATGGGGAGTTTGACCATGATTGTACTGGGTTTGTCGTTATGGGGCGACGAGAAACTAGACGACAAGGATGTGGACGCAACCAACACACTGATCATGCTGTCGTTCATGGCACTGCCAGTCGGCTACTTGTTCTACATGTTGCTGCAAAACATTCGCGATGGTATGGGGTTGTTCGGCATCGTGTTCGGTTTCGTTGCCTATTGCGCGCTGTACTCGGTCCGACTCAACCGGGCCATGTAGTTCACATCCCTCACAGTCGTAGCGTGGTGGCAATCGTCGCCGACGCACCGAAGCAATACGTTTCGCGACTCGGTTGGATTTGGCGCTGATACGCCGCACTGAGTCGCTCAATACACTCGGTGTTATCGGCTCCGCACCGGTGTTGAATCTTGGCCAGCAAAAAGTCGTCCGCTGCGTCGTTGGATGGGTTGGGGCAAATCGGTCCTCGGGGCTGGAACGGCATGGCTCGAGGCCGGGGAACGTTTTTCACTGCGGCTGCGGGGGCGGCGGTCATGGAAAACCGACGAGGAATCTTGGACTTGGCAAATCGGCTCTGACGAGCCAGTTGGGTTCGGACCCCGCCATCCTGCATGTCCTGTAACGCCCGTTGTTGGGCAATACCAATCGTTGTCATCGGTCTGTCCAATCGTTACTTTGGGTGGAACAAAAAAACGAGAATGGTTTCTCCACGCACCATGGCGGACAACACGGAGCACAAACACCCGTCCCCTTCGGATTACTATCGCCAAGACAGCCTCACGGAGCAGCGCCTTTTGCAAATCCAAGAGGGAGCCAAGCGTCTACCCGTCGCCGAGGCCACGCAAATCGCGGCCATCACGGGGAGTCCAAGTGTCGACGACCTTGAAACCCTGAAACTCAAACTGGTGTTCAATCGCTTTGCCAACCGATTGTGCAACCGCTGCTACGCCGGCAAGCAGGTCGTCAACAAACACCTCAAACTCTGTACGGGTTGCTATTCGACTTGGTACTGTGGACGAGACTGTCAACTTGCCGATCGACCGGGTATGCGCTATCGGCGATCAAAGTGGGTTGGTACGAACGAGTATTCGGACTGCAGTGTCGCTGGCGAAACTTCCAGACTCCATCACAGTATCAGAACGGAAACGTTATCGGCTCGCTTCGGGAATGGGAGTGTGCTGCCGGGACTCCGTTTGGTTGTACTCTGTTCGAAAACGCCCCGCTTCCGGAGAACGGCAAAGCGTCACCACGCTACACTCGAGCTCCTTCACAATTCATTTTTGACTCTTACACCAACGCCCCATTTCGGAGCGATTCGAATGCGGACGTATCATACCAGACTGTCGATGACAATCGCTACTCGGATGTTAACGAACCCGTCGTTCTGTTTGCCACGGCCATTCGAATCAAACAAGTCACTGGTTACTCGGGTGTCATAGGAGGCATCCAACTTGGATATCAGGACTTCTCCACTCTCAAAAAAGTTCAAACCGACCCTATGCTCCAACGACTGTGCTGCCTCGGCAAAGGCGACCCATTGCTGTGTGGCTCGCGATTCTATGGTTCTACTGCGAGCTGCGACGCCATCATGTCTTCGGCCTGCAACAGTCTGAGTCCCGAAGAAGTCATGGCAACACCGGTATGCCGCTGTTACACTTCACCGATCAAGGCTCCAGTATGCTACGACAAGAAATGCCTCGATATAGCCGCTTATCGCCCCGCGGTCATGATCAAGACATTTAGTCCATGTCCTGACTTGTTGGAATGCAATCAGTACCTGGGCTTGCCCGAGGAAGTCAAGGATAGTGTAATCGATAACGTCAAACTACAGCAAACGTGCACGAAAAACGATGGAACTGGTGGTGGTGCGACTCCCATCAACGATCCCGACCCCAACAACGTTCCAAACGGAAACACTGACACTGTCACGTACGGCACGAACGACAATACTGGCAAAATCATTGCTGGTGCAGCCTTGTCTGTGGTAGGTCTGGTTGTCGCAACTGGGTTTGCCTTAAACTAGTCGAATCAGTAGGAGCGCAATACCGGGACGTACGCCAGGATGGCCGCTAAGCTACCTACCAACAACGAGTGAAGCATACCGAATACGATCGTACCGGTTCGTTGGTAATGACCCGAGGACGCGGCGTACGCACCGACCGCAAGCGCGGCCAGAGCACCCAATGGAATCGCAGCAAGACCAGCGGCGTGGAACGTGGTTGGTTTTTCCAACCCAGCGACGTCTTCATTGGAAAAGTACAAAGCCAACAATGCCGCACCGATTGCCAGGATAAGACACACGATGTATCCCATTATGAAGCGACCGTTCGTCGACGCATACATACCTGGAAGCACCGGTGCAAGGACCGCCAAAGCAACCACCACACCCAGCGAGATCGGTGTTTGTTTTGACTTGAGACGGACCGAGTCAGGCATGTTGTTGTTTCGTAGATTCAGCTTAAACAACTTAACAACAACATTTTTCCCTCAGTGAGTGCACAGTGGTTATACACTTCTTAGACATAGTCAACGTCTTCGTCCCATTCGACGTGGCGACTTTTACACACGATAGGTGCACCAAACGCAAGGAACAGTTCATTGTTCTTGATCATGGCCATTTTGAAAACGTGCGCTGCATTACCTGGTAAACGGATATCGAGCGAGGTTGGGGCGAGATTGTTGTTGGTGGTGGACATGTCCAACTTGGCTGAAATGAAACCATTCCAGTCTAACGGCGGGATACCCGCGTGTGACGGGGCTGGAAAGGCGAGCTTTTTGTTTGGCCAAACGCGATGTAGTCTATCGACGTACTCGATGACTTTTCGTTTCGTACCAGAAGGGAAAGCAGCGGCTTTTTCCAGGATTGTCCAACCACAGTTTAACCGTTCCTGCTTTCTTCGACACGCCTTAGGATACGTTGCCCAAACGTGCTGCTTAACGACGAGATTCGGTGTGTACACAGAACACAGTTGCCGGCATTCAGGACAGTTCGAGTTGAGAAGCTTATCGCGACAATCGGCACAAATACTATGCCCGCAACTTTGCAGCAGTGGATCAATCATAACATCAAAACAGATCGAGCACTGAAACGCCTTGGGAACGAGTTCCACATGGTGCATCGCGAGTGGTGCAACAAGCCCAACGCAAGTCCGGACAAGGGTCCACTTCGAGTCGCACTCCTTCGCGTCAGTGATCCAGCTACCGCTGCTACTTCCGCGCCCGGGGCTTCGTAGGTTTGGGTTTCGGCCCGAGTTTCGGCTTCCCCTTGGCCTTGGGCTTTGGTTTGGCGCGTTTGCGCCCACTCGTCGCCACCGTCGCGGCTTCAATGTTCCGACTAGCGTTGTAAACTCGTTGTAGCCACCACCTGTCAAACTCACGGTCCACGTCGACGATGGTGTTAATGACCGTGGTTTGTGCAAATAAGTCACTGGTGAATCGCGCGATGTTGTGAAATCCTGCAAAGTAAAACTCACTCATGCTGTCACGGATGACATCCTTGAGACGATCGCGTGTGGAACTGGTCAGATCGCCATGAAAACGTTTCTGCCATGCCTGTACCAAGGTTCCGTGTAGAGGTCGTGATTCTTTGAAATAGTGGGCGCCGTAGACCCGGATCGCGTCAAAGAGGATGCATTGTCGGATAAATTCAATTCGTTCCTCGCTAACTTTTCTCCCCAACAGTTCTCGATACAGGTACGTTGTGAAGGTGTGTTGAATGGTGTGATACACAACGACTGCGGACGGGGTACGGTACAGCTTGACCCCCGTTGGGCTAAGGTACTCGAACTTTTTGTCCGCCTCGTCACGAACCTGCTTCCACGCTTGTTCTAACCCTTCCCCTTCCTCCTCGATGTTGAACTGAACCAGTTTGTTCGCATACTCAAACGCCTGCTCTGCACTGATTTCCGCACTAGCCATGTTGACTGAGCTTGCAAAAACAGAAACAAATTTACTGGACGAGCCGCGCACCGCGACTCTCCAACAAAGCTACAACATCTTCGTGACCCTCGCCACGGGCCCGGCGAACCGCCTCGTCTGACCGGGCGTGAATATCCGCACCACTATCAAGTAGCAACTTACAGACGTCCTTGTGACCAGCCGATGCGGCGTAACGTAAGGCCTCGTCCTGACGGGAGTGTACGTCGGCACCGTGCTCCAGTAAGACTCGCACTACCTCCGTGTTTCCTTTTGACGCGGCCCAGAACAACGCTGCGTCGTCCATAGCGTGGACATTGGCACCGCGATCAAGCAACAACTCACAAACGTCTTTGAGGTTGAGATACCCAGCCCAACGCAGTGCCGAGTCATTGTCGGCGTGAATGTCCGCACCGCGATCAAGGCAAAACGACACCGCCGACGCAGATCCGGTGTACTTCACAGCTTTCAACAAGGTCCAGCCTTGGGACACGTTACGCAAATTGTCGAGGAGGGGCGAGTTGAGTTGCATGACGGTTTCTTCAGGGATTCGACGCACCGCTGCACACATGTCAGCGATGTTTGTGGTTTCTTCAACTCTGGCCAAGGCTTGAACCAATGCGTTTTCTCGTAAAAACACTTCTTGTTCACTAGGTGTATCAAACGTTGACATTTCAAACACATTCGCATACCATCCGCCCCACAGGGCAGCGGACGGCGGTGGTGGCGACGGGGATGCCATGGGTTGGCGAAACGGCAACCCCGAAACCGTGTCACTTTTGACGTGGTCCGCCTTACGGCGAGTGTTGTGAATGGCGCGACCGCTGGGACGATGCCTCAGGTCGGGCATTGTCATCGTCGGGTTCAATGACAATCGATCGAGGACGTTTGGCCTTGGCCCTGGACTGTGACTGCGACTGGGACTGCTGCGACAACCGCGACGGGCCAGACACGACAGCCTGACTCTGCGACAGGACCTCGTGGTCGGGCTCGTCGTCCACCGCGCCACTCCCGCCCGACGTGCCTGCCACGGGGACCCGATCACCGGTCGCGAGGAGCAAATACTCTTTCTGACTGGCGTTGACGGGTCGGGCCAACCGCGCCAATTGTCGGTTCAACGCATCGCGACAAAACGTCGGGATGTTGTTGAAAAAGTACGTGTCGGGAACCAAGTCCGGTGGCGCCGTGTACGTTTTCGACCGGGACAAGGTGGTATGGTTGGTACTGGAAAACAGGTACGGAACCATTCGAATCGGCATGTCCATCACCGTCTGGTACTTGCAACACGCCAGTCCAACCGTGCTCCGCTGCTCGTCGGCCAAGGAGAAACAACGCCGTATAAACTGGGTTCGAGTAATGCGAATGTACGAGCCGTTCGTGCGATGCATCCCGCCAACCACGTTAAAACAATACGTGGATTTGAGCCGAGCCATGTACGTGGGTGATCGCTTGATACTACCGAACCGCAATGAATTGGTATCGATTTCATCGCCGAAATACTGCTGGACAAACTTCATGATGAGTTGGCCTTGACTCGAGTCTGCGCGGATGCGTTTTAGCTGTTTTTCATCGGTGCTCCAGTCGTTTTCTGAGTTGAGTTGCGGCGCCTCGCGCGGATCGCGATCGCGATTGGCAAACCGAGAAATATCCGCCAGTTCTTGCTCGGTCAGAGCGACTTTGGTGGCGCGCATGGCGTACGGTTTTCGGCGCAACGAAATCACACTGAGAACTCGTGCAATGTCAATCATCCCCGCGGTCGTGTAGCCAGGATCCACTTCGAGTCCTTCCCAATCTAGGGTCGTGACGTACATGTAGCTAAACGCGGAACTGGTATGATTGACATGGGTACAATCCTTGTAATCGCGACACTTGCACTGATCCTTCTTGTCCTTGGGATCGATCTTGTATGCGTACGGAAGACGAGCGTGGGGGTCTTTGATAATGGCTTCGTCAAACACATCGGTCCACGGATTTTGTGCCCGTGCTACATTCACTCCTTGTTCAGAAGGCGCGTTGCTCAAACAAACGCGACGGAAATCATCGAACGAGAATGTATCCTGTTCCTGGCCGTCGGCAAAAATGGGGAACGTACCGGTCGGCGACCAAGTGGTAAACCAGCGCACCACGTAGTGGTACAGTTGCAACCGCTCGGTAGGGCCGAGAAACACCTCGGGCCAGTGTAAGTGGATGCCGCATTTTAAGTACCAGCCTTTCCCGTCCTTGCTTCGACTCAACATCGCATCGCGCGCAATGACAATACACTCGCACATTTCCTTGTCCTTGAAAAACAAGCGCGTCACCACGTAGTGCACAAACCCAGCCAAGGGGATGAGTTGTCGATGCGTTAACCGCGCGAACCAGACGACGTCCAGTTTGAGATCCACGTCAATGACCAGCGGAGTAATGGCACCAGGATCCGTTCGTTCGTCGATGAACAACAACTGGCCGTTACGAATCGACTGTTGAATTTCCTGGTAAAACTCTTCTCGCTTGTCATCGGTGATGGACAGCTTGCCATACACACGCGAGTAACGCGCGTCCAGTGCGGTGTGAGAATAGGGCCGATCCGCGGTAGGTTCCTCGCCTTTCGCCTTGCTGATTCCGTACCGATGGGTCATAACCCACTTGAAGACATCGGGAATGTCACGATTACGTAACCGATTGGCCAATGTTCGTTCCACTCGTTCGAGAAACGGAACCACCCAGGCCTGTTGGGCCTCGTACGCTTCGACAATTTCCGCCTCGGACAACATCTCGATGACGCGTGTCCGTTTTTTTGTGGCCCAGTGAGGAAACAGGGCCTCGGCTAAGTAGAGACTATTCTTGGTTGGGATGCCTAAAAATCAGTATTTAGACTCAGCGTACGAACACTTTCTCTCCGTGCAGCGACCGCTGAAAGGCTGGCCGCGTCTACCTGCCGGTAAACGCGCCTATCCCGTATTTCGATCCAAGTGTAGTGGTGCGTTAATCGCGGCTCCAACTGGGTGGGAAAACGGCCAACACCGCAGTGTCAAACTTCCCGGCCAACACGCTGCATCCAAACGTCACGTCAACTTGAAACCGCTGTATCCTCAAACGGATCCGAAAGGCCGACCTCTGTTTCTGAACGAGTGTACCGGCTCGGTGGTCAGCTTCTCTAAGAAAGGGGGCAAAACGCGGTACTATTGGCCGCGCCGGCTTGGTCCTGTGCGACGAATGGCGGCTGTTTCTATAACCACGACCACTAACCCGTTGCCTCGGCGTGTTCAGAGCCTGAATCACCGTCGACCGGGTCAGGTTTCCGTGACTCTAAATCCACGGGCTCGGCGTGCATTGTAACCCATAACTGTACTAGAATTGCTATGGCGATGACACGAACTATGATGTGTTTGGCCAAGAATAGCATCATCAAGGCCAGAACCACTACACCATACGGAACGTACGCGTCGATATTGGATCGATGATCTCGCACAGATTGCTCGAGTTGCTGGAGTCCAGCCACAACCCACGAAAACACCATCGCTTAACCCACAGACAGTTGGAAAAAACAAAACCACGAACCAGCGTCAAGATTGTCTTTGTTCCAGTGTCAGTGGTTCCTTGTATACGGGTGGCGGCGGCGCAGACGTTGTAGACGGGGACGACATGGTATGATGTGGCGTGGGTTTGGTTTCAGTTTCCCGATCTTCACCCACGCCAATTCAGACTCGGTGTACAAAACTACTCTCGAAACGCTTAGCAATGTCGACCGTCGAAAGGATTGTATTTACGTGCCAGTGTCACTACATTGGGATCAGTGGCCCTGCGACTGTCGACTTTGTGTGGATCCCGAGTCGCGGCCTGGAATACTCGGTGCAAACCGCCGAGTCCAAGACCGTTCCCTGCGTTCGACGCGTAACCGATCAACCCTACCAGAATGCAGAGCAACTTGCCAAATTTAAACAAAGACTGAAGGAAATGTGGGAGTTTAACAACTTTACAAATCGCGGCGTGGCGGTCCCTGTCACGACACCCGAACTTCAAGCGAAATGCGACGAACGGATCCGCCAAGACTATGTGGATCCCAGCCCGCTCCATCCAAGTCCCCGTGGAAACGGTTCAATCCATGGAAGCCTATCTTGTCGCCAAGGAGGACGCCGAGCGATTGGTCAAAGATGCTGAATCGCGTCTCTGTATGTCTTTGCAACACTGAATACACCGCCATTATTTTTATGTGTACCAGTTCTGTAAGCGATGACGACCGGATACGTGGCGCTGTACACCCTTGGCGGGGATGGGTTGGGCATCGCGTCAGCCGCGACGTCGGTGTCGCTTGGCAATCGCAACCTTGACCTTGGCTCGGGCTCGTTGACGTGCAGTGCTGCCATCACAACGGTGCTGGGTGGATCCGAACCGTTGTTGTCATTAGGTCCATCCAATGCCGCGGATGTCAAAGACATTGGGTTTTACGGAACGTATGTCTCGGCGGGAACCAAGTACGGTGCGTTTTGGCGCGACGCGACCGATGGTCGGTGGAAAATCTACGATGGACTGACTGGTGCTCCAAGCGGTTCGGTCGTGAGTGTGGCTAGCGGTGCACCAGGCACGCTCTTCATTGGTCAATTATCGATCGGGTTCGTGGGGAGTAGTGCCAAGGCCGCGTTCGGATCTGGACTCGGTACCACAGCGACCAATACGTGTTCGTTGTTGAGTCTGTTAGCTTCGGATGACGATTTCAGTTATCTCGATGTTCAGGGTTACCGTGTCAGTAACGGTTCAACTACCGCGACCACCGAACTTCGGCTTCAGCGCTTAATCGCGGCATCCACAACGGGGTGTCCGTACATCGGGTTTGGTAGCACGTACCTGCGAATGGGTGGATCGGTTCCGGTCGGTATCGGTGGTGTGCCAGACTTGGCGTCTATTCTGAATTTGACAGGTACATGGACCGCCACCAATGGTGGATACCAGTACGCTGTGGTTGTGAGCACGACAATGAACCCAGTGGGTGGCGCTGCTGGTTGGATCCGTGCAATGAGTTCTCAATCCAGTTATATCGCGCCATCCGCAACCACTATCACATCCGTTGCAGGTTTGTACGTGAGCAACACCGCGAGTTCGAACGTGGGTACCATTTCAAATATGTACGGTGTGTTCATCAACACCGGTTCGGTCAGTGCAGGCACAGTGACATCCGCGTATGGTTTGTATGTTAGCGCCCCGGCTCATGGCACCACCAAGTACACAGCCTACTTTGAAAGTGGCGTCGGTATCGGCGCCGCGAACGCTACGACCAACAATTTTGCGCTGCGTAGTACGACGGTCCACCTCGGTGATGGGTTCGATGCCACGGCGTACGGTCAGCTACAAATCACTCGACCGGCTGTGAATGGCACTGCCTTTCATCAAAGCTTTATTCGATCTGGAAGCGCCGTGTTTGGAATGGGCTTTCTCAGTAGCTCGACTACCTTTGGCATGCAGGCATCGGCTTCAGGTAACAATACGGGTTCCACGGGTATTTTCATCGACTCGGCTGGTTTGGTGGGTGTGGGAACGAGAATACCTGCAGCCGATCGAGCGTTGACCGCGACTCCCTACTCGACGACGGGCAGTAGTTTCTGCGGGGATACGCAAAATGCATCCTATACAGGCTCGCTTGTGCTGCTCAACACATCGCGAGTGGCCAGTAGCGCGTTCGGATATCTTCAAGCATACTCAAACAATGTGGGGGACCTTGAGTTCCATCTACGTGGAGATGGAAATGGGTTCTGTGACGGGTCATGGAGTGGTGGTGGTGCCGATTACGCCGAGTACTTTGAAAGTGCGACTGGTGCGCCTATCCCGAACGGCACGACGGTGTACTTGGACGGGGATAAGGTTCGTGCTTGTACCCCTGACCAACCTATGGACCCTAGTTTGATTCTCGGCGTGGTTCGCCCGAAAGGCATGGCCAAGTCATCGATCGTGGTGGGAAATGCCGCGTGGAACGCGTGGCAAGGCAAGTTTTTAACGGACGAATTCGGAGTGTACCTAATGGAGGACCATAACGTGATCGAATGGACCGACGTCAGCGACGAATCCGAGAAAAAACACAGTTACGAGGACTGGAACATTCCAGCCGGAGTGATTGTGCCACCCACTGCTGTGATCCGAACCCACGACGAAAAGGGTCGCAAACACCAACATCGCAAACTCAACCCATTGTTCGACCCCACAACGGCGTACACGCCTCGCGAACAGCGAGACGAATGGATCTTGGTCGGTTTATTGGGCCAGGTCCCGATCCGAGACGATCAACGAGTCCACCCGAATTGGATCAAACTCCGGTCTGTCAGCACGTCTGTCTCCCTGTGGATGGTGCGGTGAGCTCACAGCTGCAGCCGATTGTAAGTAAGGTCACCCACCGCGGCCTCGGCCCCGGCCTCGACCCCTGCGACCACGACCACGGACCAGGCGCGCGGACCGACGAGCAGGTTGACGCCGAGCTCGTAACACGTACGGGCCAACACGATAGCCACGCACGACCGCTCCGCGACCACGACCACGACCACGGCCACCACCCGCCGGGGCTGGGGGCACCGGTGCGTCCTCTTGGTCAGCGTCAAAGTCCATACCACCACCACCACCACCGCCGTCGTGGCCAAAATCATCGTCCGGACCCCCTGGTGGCGGGGGCGGAGGCTGTGCCTGGGCAGCGGCTTGGGCGGCGGCCTGCTCCGGATACAGGCGTTGGCGAACAAACACCGCGTCCGATCGTAATCGCCGTGAAATGGTTTGTTTGGCATTGTTCCAAATCGCAATCAACTTGAGGCGACGCACTACGTAGCGCATGGAAATACCCCGTGCTAACATCCGACGCAACGCACGGCGGCGCAAATTGGTCTGGCTTTCTGTGGCGCGATATCCAAACTCGGACAAATGGAATCCACCCGGTTTTTGTAACTGGCGCAACGTACGGTTGGCCACCGGGATACCGTTTGCGTTCATGGATGGCTGTGTAAAAATGGATCCATTTAATTTTGTATGCGAATCTCTCAAGGTATACACGCACACACAGCAACAACCACTCTATCCAAAATGTCTGGCTTGCCGTTTGCATTCTCACCGAATCAACCTGTCCAGCGCCCGCTAGATAGCCGGGCATTGGCTGGGATTCAAACCATGCCGAACAACCAGAGTCCTTACTCGCCCCTGGCTCAGTCCCGACCGGTTCGAAGCTCGTTTGTCAGTGGGGATCAGCCCGAGATTATTCACGTCAGTCTTCCTGAGGCCGTCATTCCCCGCCGACCGGACTTGACGCGCCAGCCCAACCGTGATCGAACACGCATGTCACGCAAACCCGTCCAGTCCGAGGCCGTGGATAAGGCGTACAAGGCCAGTATTGGTAAGATGGACCAGAAACCCGTCGACAGTCGGCTGCAGCTCTAAGCCCAATCGGTTTGCAGAGGCAGGCGGTTCCATTGGTTTGGAGCAACGCAGATATACAGCCATCCGTCGCTGTATCGCTGGCAACCGGGCTGGCCTTCTGAGGTGGGCAGGATGGGAGTTGCGACGGCTTCGATTCGTCGATCCAGTTCTTGCACGGCCGACACCACCGGCGCGATGAACTCGTTATAAGCGAGCGCCAGAAACCCGCTCTGTTTGCGATCCTCGGGGTCGTGATACCCACCGAAATCTTGATTGGTGGCACCCACCTCGGTCAAGACTTGTTTGACCTGCTGAGCAATAAACCCGTGATGCAATGCGGTATCGTCGCCACTCGTATCTTTCCACTGCCATGACATGGGTTTGAGTTTGCGTACAAAGTCCAGACCCAAACGGGAAGGTTGAATCTGGGTCTTGATACGCTCGTCCGAACCATTGAACGCGGCCCTGGTACACCAAACGTCACGGAAACGATTGCCGGTAGTACCCAAATCGATACTGACTGTCATTGGGACAAGATGACCGCTGGCGTTGATCTGCATCTGCAGCAAGTTGCTGGTATAGAAGTTGATTGGCTGGGCCCCTTGGACCAAAAACGTCATATCCAGCGAGTCCGACACAATCCCGGTACTGCTTCCGTAGAGCTGCATCGGTCCAAATGCGGAGCTTGCACGATTGTATGATCGGATAATGCCCGTTGTGCCTGAGTAGGAAAGTTCGATGCCCGCACCAGAGTTCGTGGTAGACGAGGCACCTTGAACACGAAGTCCGCCACCCACGACTTCGAGGCGGTTGTTGACTGCGGTTGTACCACCAATACTGACGTTCCCGTCACCGCGAATCGACATTCGGCTTTGCATGAAGCTATGACCAGAAGAGTAGACGAAAAAGTCCAATCGTCCGTGATAACCCGCGTTGAAGGACGAAGTTTCCAGATACGACAATGGAGTGGCAATGATCTTTGCAATATCCGCGGCTGGTGCCAAGTTCCAGCCGTAGGGATCACCCGCGGAAGAATACGCATCCGCTTTGAAAGAAATACCTACTGGACTGCGACCCGCACTCGTGGCTGCGTTTGCAGGTCGTTGAAGCAGAAACACAGTGTCTTCATTGATCGTAGTTCCCGAAACCCACGACGTGGCAGTGCTGCCAGCGTACGCGTGTAAACTGCTAAACGGAGCTCGAATCCCCACACCAACCCAGCCGCTGGTGTTGATGAAGATACCAGTGGAGGACGAATTAATAGTGCTGCTGATCAACCCAAACGTACTCGAGTTATCTAGAAACCCGATACCGAATACCGCGACTCCAGACCGGACAAACGTTTGGTGGAAGGCAGTTCCCTGGGAAGCGGGTCGTGTAATTTGAAGCTGGCCGTACACCGAGTTATCATACCCATCACCGAGGTGGACCGTCGTACTACGCAGCGCAAAATTGTTGGTCGTAGCGTTCGCGGCGCCGACGCCCACGCCACCGTCAAAGTAAGCCGTGTACTTGGTGGAGCCGTGAGCCGGGGCGCGGACGTACAAGCCATACGCGCGCGTGACAGTGCCCGCGACAGCTGAACCGGTGTCGACGTGGATGCCGTACAAATCGGTAATTGTACCCACGTTGGAACTCGCGGTGTTCGAAACGTAGAGCCCGGCCGCCGCCACGACGGTCGTCGAGGACGGGGCGACGAAACTGGCCTGACAACCTATCGCCCGAACATAACCCGCCGCGCCGCCTGCTGGATTCATGGTCGCGCTCACAACCAAGCCGTACTGAAACCCGGCTGACGTAGTGGTCCATGTTCCTAATAGATGCAAGACAGACGCTGAACTCGGCACACCGCCGACTCCCACCACGCCGTCAAATTGAGCACACACTCGACTGGTACCAAACGCCGGAGTCATGACGCGTAGACCGTACCCTGTAGTGATGGTCCCGGTCGAACCACCGCTTAGAATGAACAACCCGTACGCACTGGTAATGGTACCGACGTTGCCCGTAAACAAGGGAGAGACTTGTAATTGAGTTCCCGAGGTCAATGTCCCACTGGAGGAACCTAGCGCTCCGCCCACATACAACCCTTCCACCGACCCGACACCGGACGCGACTGCAAGCGGCATTTCCATCGTGATCGACCGACCGGCACTGCCGACTCCACCAAACGAGAAATTGGCCACCGAACCAGCGATTCGCGAACAGCTAGCTAACGTGGTGACATTCGGCTGAGAGGCGGTCTGCAGCGTTCCGGTCAAGTTGGTCGCGGTCAACGAGCCCGTACCCAGTGCCAAATTCCGGTTGGCAAGCGATACATCGGTTGCGGCCGATGCGATGCCCAACCCATCCCCGCCAAGGGTGTACAGCGCCACGTATCCGGTCGTCATCGCTTACACTGCAGAACAGCGAAAAAAAATACACAGTGTATTACACAGCTGGGCTCAAAACTCGTCGTCACTGTCGCGGTGTTCTTTGAACTTACCGTCAAACAGTGCAACACCTAGTAAGATAACCGGGAATGCAAACAACAACGCATTGAGCCATGCAAACTTGTCACACCCACCCGACAACATACACTGTACACTGTAGGCCTCGAACAAACCTGCAGCCACAAACATCACGGCTCCGACCAGAACCACACGGCTTGGATCTCGGAATAGGGCCAGCATGGCCACAGCCAAAACAGGCACTACAATGAGGGCAGCTTGTTGCGACATTCGCACCGAGCCAATCGTCACGTCTTTCGCGGCGGGCATCTGGCTACTCTGTAGGTCACTGACACACCTCTCCAGCCATGAAAAAAAAGTTCACAGTCGTCGCGTCAAGTCGGTCACGTGTTAGTCACACACTGTCTCACAGTGCCTCAAGTTGTGCAGTCGCGTCGGTCGCCAGAAAACCGGCGATCACCACGGATAACGCAAAGCCGATCACAGAAAGAACACCCACCAGTATTGAAACGTGTACTTTCTGCTCCATCGCTTGGTGTAAAATTAACTGAATCTCGCTGTCGCCGTCGTTGTAACGAGGACCAAGGATCCGAATTGCCAGGTACGTGACCAGTCCGACAACCACACCGCCGTAAAGTAAATACGCAAGGTCGAGCATTCCCCTCCGCTCCTCGGCCAGACCGTTCTCGCAAGGTACACCACAAAAAGTTTTGCGCGTATGGACGAAGAAGAGGCACCCGCGTTGACGTTGCGTGATATCATTGGCTCTGACGCAGACGACGACGATGACCACCATCCTAGTGCAAAGAAACCGAAACGAGCCAAACGAATTCGTCCGTCGGACGCGTCCGATTCCTCCTCTAGTGAGGATGATGAAGCCGAGACAGAGCCGCCATCTAAAAAGCGAGCGCGCAAAAACGAGGACCACGACGCAGCAGGCGACGAGGATCCAAGACCGGTCGAAGGGACTTGTTTTGGAATTCAACGCAAACTGGTTGAGTCCATGTTGACATTCAAGATCCGGCCCAATCTGAAACGGCGCCTGCAAATCGAACGCGTTGACGTGCGAACAGCACATCAATCCAATTTGGCCGAGTGTCGCCAAATCTTCCTGTCGCAGGTCATTCAAGGACTCTGTCCAGCGACAACACACCCGTGTGAACGATGCGGCCACTCAGCCTCGTATTGGATCTGCGGTGAAACCCTGGACCGCAAAGTGAACCGCGCCAACCAAAAAGGCATCATCTACGAAGCGTTTCGTCTGTTCTACAACGATGCTGAGAAGCTCCCTGACATGACCGGTGTGAATTGGCACAACTTTATGATCTCCGACGTGCTGCGGTTCAGTGACATTCAGTTCCGACCCACGTTCCTCCTCGCCGCTGACATCGTCGAGTTGTTGTGTGCCAACCGGTGTTTTGTCGCGCACATCAAACAACCGCGGTTGGGGCGCCGACTTGCAGACTTCCTCCTGTTCGCCTTGCAATTCTACGCCAGTGAAAATGCACTGAAACAGATCGCCAATCGGATGGTGCCCGAGATTGGGCGATTGGGTCTGATCATCCCACCCACGATTCCCTCTCTGGCAGACGCAATTCGATCCCCGGCCCGATCCATTCGCAAAAAACGCATCCTCCGTCGACTAAAACAGCTCGTCCAATTCGTGTTGCAAACACCGCACGGATTTGGATCTCGCTCTGATCGCTGTGTGTTGCTGACTCGGTTATTCCTAATGGGACTGCGTCGGCCTGGTTGATTGATGATGACAGCGTTTTTTCTCGCTCCGTCCTCAGAACACCTCCAACTGTGTCCAAAATGGCCAGACGTTTACCCGCCGCCGCAGCCGCGCCTGCGTGGATGGATGACTTTGAGATCAACGGTGCGATCGCACTGACTCTGGAACGCATGGGTCTACCACCACGACCCTTGGAGTGGATACACAGTAACGGCGGTCGGCCTGACATCGGTACTGTGATGAATCGGGTCGGCGCCAGAGAATTGGCAGGTGGCTTTGTGCTGTTCTTCAATGCTCACTCACGCAACCGACGACTTGCGCCAGTGCTTGCACTGTTGGCCTACACCTTGGCCACTGCATTTCGACTGAACGGACTTACCTCTGTCGAGATTTCCACCATTGATTCGAACCTTGTATATGGTGTGTCAACGCGTGTGGTGATCTGGATTCAGGCATTAACGCAAACTTTCCGCCGTCTTGCCATACCGGGTATTGCAGTGAGCCAGACATTCATTGCATACACGGCCCTCGCCTTGAAACACCTTGATGCCTTTAACGAAAAGGAAGAACGTCGCATCATGGAGTTCTACATGGTCCCAGATCTGGCTGGAATCGCCATGCTCTACCGATCCGTTGCGCGTCGCAAACCTCGGTCTAAAAAACCGAAGAAGACGCCGAGGAAACCTTCCCGTCCTGCTGGAAAATTGTCCGTCAGGGTGTAGGAAGCGCGCGGCGATGCAGTCCAAGACCCTTTTCCTGTTGGGGTGTATCCCCGTTCGCATCGCACTGGCGGTTTTGGCGTACGCTTTGCCCGAAACATATTTACGTTATCTGGCCATTCCGCTGTTTCTGATCGGTTTGTCCTTTTTGTTCCTGTACCTGACGAATCAACGATTGTACGCGCCGGAGGCGGGAGGTGTAACCTGGTGGAGAAACTGGCGACCGGTGCACGGCATGTTGTACATTACGGCAGCAGTGTACGCGGTTACAGGGCGTAACATAGCTGCTTTGTTTTTAGCCATGGACGTAACGTTAGGCTTGGCGGTTTTTTTAACCCATCATTACGTCGCGTAGTGTATTGGTACAAGGTTTCGCAGCAGTAACTACGTAGTGCGCAACCGCCTGGCTTTGGGCGCGGTATGGACTTTGAGAATGGTGGCTCGTTTAGACGTTCCGCGGCGACTCAAGTCAAAAGGCCCATCAATCAGTGATCCATTCGCGTCGTAGCGTGGTTGGTATGGGCGACTTGGAATGTACTTGGGTGTGGCACCGATCGTGAAAGTGTTGGCTGGAGTGGCTCCGTTTCCTTTTGCCAGCGATTCCTGACGCTTTTCTTCGCGGTATTTTCGCAGCTTGTAGTCCGGGTCAAAGAAACGACGGTGGGCTTCCCATTGTGGCGACCGTTTGTTGAACTTGTACTCGCGCTCTGGCCACGGTGCTTTGTACGAAAACGCGTACTCTGACACGTCGTAACTGTGTCGGTTCTCTAACCAGAGTCCTAGTGCCCCAAAGTTGTGAGTACAAGCTTTGAATGCGTGCTCAAACTCTTCCTCGTACTCGAAGCACGGATTAAAGGTCTCGTACATACGTCTTCGCAGTTCGCGATTGCCCTCGAAACAAAGCATTACCATCTTGAATTGGCCACGGTTTTTCACAGACACGTCCTTCACATCGTGCATCATTGCGATGGTCAAGATATTGGCCTGCCGACCGCGACACGCCAAATCTTCCATGATGGCCGAATTCTTTGTGTTGCTGCTGTACAACGCGTCGTCCACGATGATGACCGCGCGCTTGGGCTGACCCATATCCTCTGCCTTCTCGCACATCGCGAGGATCTTGGACAAGGCGACGACGTTAAATGTCGTGTGGACAAACAGACCTGGGACGTGTCGTTCCCATTTCTTGGCGTCCTTTTTGGAGCCACACAGCACTAGCACATAATCGAACCTTTTGCGAATGTGGTAGAGCAGACTGCGCGCGATTGTGGACTTCCCAGACTGAGTTCGCCCGATAATAGCAAACATTCCTTCCGTAGGGATGGTTTTTGGATCGAGGGGATAAATGTTTAGTTTCCGAACCTCGCATGGCTCGGGTTGTTTGGACCGCGGCCCTGACATAAGGCGGAGCGGATAGACACGCAGACACACTGACTCTTACCAGAGTACGTGGAGATTCCGTTTTGGCTTCGTAGCGTACTTGCTCTGCCTACAGTCCGTGTTCCTGGCTGCGATACACTTCGCGGTCGTCCAATTCATCGCCGTCTGCGTTTTCCAACACGGTCTCGTCCATCGGGTCATCCTCCGTCGCCGACGCCGATGCCGCCCCGGTATCACCTTTCTTGGTTCGTTTTTTCGGCGGTGGTTTACTGCTGTCCGGCGGGTATTTGCGAGGCCGGCCGCTGCCTGGTCTCCGTGTTTTGGATCGTTTCTGGTTCTGCTCCATGTCCACCACAATCGAGGCTGGACGATCGCAGTCGTGCTTTGAAACGACGCGCATGGATGGGATCACCGGGACTTGAAGCCGACCTTGGATGTTTTGCGGCACCACCGTGGCAAGGCTACAATTCACCACTTCGTCCTGTTTCGGTGCAACAAAGAGCAACACACTGCCAAGGGTGCCGATGTCGTAGACGATGGCCAGCGGTGCCTCTGGAGCGAGAAACAAGCGTACGGAGTGAGACATTCCGGTCATCTTGGCAATTTCCAGTAACGTTTTCAACGAATACTGTTCCTTTTTGTCGCTGCTGCGATGCGCGTAAAACAGCGAGGTTTCGATCTTTAAGAATCGCGAGTCGATGACGAATTTGACACTGTCTTCGACTTTGGATGGTTGTGGCAGGGAAAGGGTTTGGGGCTCAGGTTCGGCCATGGACGACGGCTCGCTCGCCGCGGCCGCCACTGGCGGCTCGACTTCTTTTTCCTCCTCCTCGACAAACGCGGATTCAAACACATTGGTCGGATCGTCGGTCGATCGGAAAATAGGGAACGACGACGACGTCACCAAGTGTGCGTCTTGACCGTTGGAGACGAAATAGACATCGCCCTGGGTGGGTAAAGCCCCGTCTGGTCCAGGCTCGGGAATGTGAGCCATGATCTGGATGTTGAGGTCTGGGGACGTATCGACCTTTTCGTGCGAGCGCAAAAACCGCTGAAACGTTGTGGACGGCAGTGTGACGCAGGTGTCCATATGGAGCTCTTCCGGCATCATCTGGGTGATTTCAAACCGGTTGAGCATTACCAGTCGGATCTGCCACATCGAGCGATAGGCATCGCACTTTCCTTCAGCTCCCGAGTTGCAGACAAACAGGTACGCGCCATTGTAACCATCGCGCGTCACCTGGATCCCTACCACATCCGTATCGTTGACGTTTTTCAGGTAGGCGTACATAGCAGCAAACTTGATGCCGCATTCCACGTTCTGTACACACACGTATTCTTCAATGTTCTCCTTGGGCATGTTGACCACGATGATACCCGTGGCCGTGGACGCGGTTAAAAACACGCCATCGGGTGTGAAGTCCAGCAAGCCATCACCAAGAATGGCATGGAGTGATTCAAACAGAATGCGTAGTTTGATGGATTGAGTGGTCTTGAAACTGACCAGGCAGTCCTTGACGTCGAACATAGTCAGTGACAGAGTGTGTCCTGCAGGGCTGAACGACCCTCTCAGCGCTGGCCACGTGACCAGTCACGCACAGCAACAACACTCGCAACGTTTGTTCCTCCTTTCACACACTTCTTGCAATGGCGACTGCAACTGCGGCGGACGTAGTGAAACACATTCGGACCATGGCGGTAATCCGCCTGGCGTTCCAGGAAGGCTTTGTTAGTAAGAAGCACTCCTTGATCGAGGAATACATGGCGTTCGAAATTCAACACAAAACCGACGAGGTGCAACCGGCGTTGGACGAGCAACAACTTGTCAAACACCTCAAGTTCCTCAACTTCCTGGCGGTTTCCGCTGTGTCGGGTTCCGATCAAGCCCTGGCTCCTCACGCTGAATCCATGCTGCACGACGTGGCGCACTCCCTGGCTGCTGCCGGTGACCAAATCCGACGCGTGTTTCGACTACGCGCCATGGCCATCCAGGCGGAAGCCGAGTTGGCAGAGAAAAAGGCCAAGGAAGAGGCAACCGCAGCCGCCGCAAAGACTTCGACCGCAACCACCCCGGCTCCCCAACCTCCTGGCGGCCCCGTCCACATCGAAGACGTGTCCGACTCCAAAACCGCGTGAAAGTGCGATGAAATACCGCGGTTGAAAATGTGGTTTTGCCGGTATGTCGTTCCCTGTACTACCAAAGTTATGGCCGCGTATAGCTCGTCCAGCAATAAAGCGGATCAAGGCGATTCGTTACGCCCCTATGTAGAATCGATCGACTTGTACAAAAAATACGTCGCCGACACGTTGGCGCCGCGCTTGCTCGACTGGTTGTACGACTACTGGACCCAGACCCAGGAAAAGCTAGCCAAGGAACGCGACATGGAAGGCCCATTCGCTGACCTGGTCGCCTACCAGGAAGCCTTGCAGCGTATCACAGACTGGGACGACGAGCGGGTGGCCGCGTTCATGAAGGGTTTGTTCGGCGAGGATCACGTCAATGATGCCAAGAACAAACTCCGCACCGCCTTGTCGCGAATCGTCGCTGCCAATACCGCCTTGTTGGCGGCTGCAGCACCTCGTGAAACACAGCAAAACCTCACGGTCCAAACCCCGGCGCCCAGTTTCTTTGTGCACGAAACACTCATCGCTGCTGCTGCGTATCTGTATCGCCACCCGGAACTCGTCAAACGCGCTGACGACGACAGTTTGATGGCCCTGTTGGAGCGAACCATTGAGTCCGAGGTGCGCAAACTCACGCCGTACGACACCATCCTGACCGAGGACGTGATTGCGGCTGCCGCTGCTGCCCCAGCTCCAGACAAAGCCCCGGCCGCCGACGCCCAGGCCCGGAACGCGGTGCCCGAACTCCACACGGGTCCCGCTGAAATCGCCGTCCATGCCGAGGCTGATACCCACCCTGATCAACCTGACCACTCTGAGCCCGAATCGCCCGACGCTGCGGCCGCCGTTCCAGACGACGACGACGACACGACGAGTAGCGACGAGGAAGAACCCAACCAACCGGCACCGTTACCGCCTCCGCCCCGCGCCGGAAAGTCACAGTCGTCTTCGTCTCGTCGGTACGCTCGACAGGCACAGTGAAAAAACTAGTCTGTTCAATGTCTAGCGCGAAATACACCCTACCGTGATGTTCCTGTCACTGTTTTATAACAAGTATGGCGCAACGATCTTGGCCGTGGTTGGCGTGATGGCCTACTGTTACATCTTCAAACCAGCCTCGTTGTTTGACGAAAAAGGAAACCTAAAAAGCAAACTGTGGACACCCGAGCTGGTAGCGTTGTTGCTTGGTCTGTGTACGTACTTTGCCATGGAGTTCATGACCCGAGCTTCGCCCCAGGAAGTAGTGGTAGTGGGATCGACTGTACCAGTCCCTAGCGCCGACCCTATGGCCCAGTCCTCAGCGGTGAACAGTGTACGCCGCGCCGATTCCCTCATGTCCACGCCGTTTTCGCGTCGTCGGGTGTAAGCAGGGCACGGGAAAGGCTTCTCGACAGTTTCGGGGTTTCGGGTGAAATCGTTTTTCACCCCCCACCCCATGGCCGCCGCTGTTCCCGCTGCTGCAACGGTCCTAGTGCTGGGCGCGAGTGGTTCCGGTAAAACCACCTTGATTAACCTCTTGGCACGCAAAGTGATTCGCGCACCCAATTCGGACTATGTTCGTTGTGCGGTTCCCGACCTGGAGGTCAAGGACTGTATCGTACCGTACTTGGGCCATCCGTCACACTTCTATGTTCGGTTTCTGGAATGCCCGGGTCTATCCGGTGGCACAAACGACGATGCCGCGGCGCTGGCTGTGTGTTCCACGACCTTTGCGGCGGTTTCCCCCCTCTGTGCCAGTGTCTTAGTGGCTGTTCCGTTTTCCGACCAACTATACCCGAGCCTCGACACGTTTCTGCATCGATTGTTTCACTTTATCAAACAGTGTGCTGGTAAAAAGGTTACATTCGTCATCACTAAAGTGGACACAGTCGCCCAGTACCACAAAGCCACCACCGTCATTGGCCCCAGCATCTTGGCGTGGTTACAAACGCAATCGGACCGCATTCCGTTTCTGGCCGATTTCCTTGTGATCGGAACCGGCAGTATCGACATTCAATCCTTGCGTCCGCGAATTGAGAAAAGCCTGTTTGAACTCGGTTCGTCGCTTCAAGTCGTCCCACCGCCGCCACCACCCGCACCTCGCAAACACGTCCGCGCGGAGCCCGCTGATCCTACCGACGAGCCCCCTCGCGCAGCCAAACGCGTTGCCCACCCTGCTCCTCCTCCCGACCAGATGGATACGAAGTAGAAAATGTCACACCTGTTGTAGACAAGTGTCGCCATGAATAACGCACATCGTATCTACATTGGTCTGATCTCGATTGCAACACTGTATGCCATTGCGAAAGAACGAGAAGACAGCGCCTGTAACAAACCGGTGTATTCGGTTTCCAAACAGTGCGATGAGGATAGTACACCATACATTACAGGAACGATTCCTGACCAGTCAGATTCGGCTGAGACACTCGTCAAAAAAATAGAGAGCGCCTTGTCGTTTTACGAGAAGGGTGCGGTATGGCGGAAATGCATCCTCCTAAGCAACGCCTACATGTTTGTCGTTTTGATGTTTACCAGCAATTCAACTTGTATGCCAATCCAGCACTACGTCTTGATGCACCTCGTGTTCATCGCCATCATGTACTTCTACTTCAACTACATCAACTACCACTACCTTCGGCGCCTCAAGGCGAATGGAACGACCGCCGCCGAGTTGTTATTGAGCCGAGGTTCGTCATAGCTGCGAGGAATACGGTCGTTGCATGTCCTTGAGTAGCGAGTCTTTGAGTGTTTGTTTGACTTCCGGAGCGGGCGTGGTGGTCGGTTGTGCCGACTTGGCCGATCGCACACTGGACGATGGTCCAATCAAAAACCATAGTGCGACGCTCGCTCCGATGAGGATGGCGAGAATGCCGATTCCGATTCCAATCGCTTTAGGACTCACGCTCATCGCACCCTGTGTTTCCTATTGCCACTACCCCTGATCGCTACATTTTCCCTGCGCTGAAACCGTGACTTGGAAATTGTACAATCCTTGCAAGTAACGCTCTGGACCCACTCGCCCACGATGACAACGGTTCGTGTGGCACCGCCCGAGCTGGCTTCACGCCAAACCACCGTCTCGATTCCCGGTCGCGCGTCCTCATCGGGTCGCGGCTTGCCCCAAGTCCGTACCACCTACACGCCCGATACTCGACCTCGCGCTTCGGCTCAGCCACCTCCGCCCTTGCCATCCCCGAGCCGAATCCCGGTTCGACGAGCTCGCTTCGCCTCGCAGCCCGTGGCAGCAGCTCCACCACAAACCGAACTCAATGACATGATGACGTTTGCGAACTCGGAGCGGGTTCGGTCTCACCCACTGCCGAGCGGCTCGGCCAATCCGCCCCCTCGTCGCCGTCACATTGCGGGACTACAGGACGATGATGACCTTCCCTCTGATTTGGACGTTTCAGACGCTGGTGACTACGATGACAACCCCGAGAACGACGCCCGAGAAACAGAATCGATCATGTCGGGTGATTCGGAGTTTGTATCGGATGGCTACAGTGATATCTCAGTCGATAGCAACGGGTTCGAACGGCGTGATCGCGGTCCTTCCTTGACGCACGAACAGCGCAAAAAGGAGAAGCTGAAGCGGATGATGGAACGAGTCAAGTTGATTTCATGGCTGCATCGCAAACAACGATCTGGTCAGTATGAGTTCGAGTTTGACGAAAACGCTCCGACCAGTGAATTGCAGTATATCAAACAGAAAATCCAATTCGACAACAACGGGGAGGCCACGGTAACGCTCTACCGTCGCGGCTTGATGATGCTGGTGGCTGCCGTGACGTCCTTGTCAGTGTGGCTCGAGTGGCAAAACGTCCAGCTCAAGGATTATGACAAGACCTTTTCACAGCAAATCAACAAGTACGATGAGTTGCTATTCGATGTGTATGACAAATACGGTGGGGAGGAACCTATGGATCCACTTGTCACGCTCGGGTTGCACGTTGGCACGGATATGGTGAACTACTCGTTTAAAAACACCATGTCAAACAAGATGGTGGACCACGTTCGAAACTGGATGCAGACAGGGCCGCAGCCGCAGCCGGCACCGCCCGCGCAACAACCGCCGCCGCCCCGGGGTTCGCAACCGGTTGCACACTCGCAACCGCCATCAGTACCTCCCGCTCGACCTGTCATGACCACCACCCCTGTGGTGCGGGTTGCTCCCTCGCAACCCCCGCCTCCCCCGCAACCCCGGGTTGCGCATTCGCAACCACAACCGCAACCACAACCGCCTCGTCCTCAGCAACCACAACCCGCGGTTGCCTCGGCATCCCCTGCAACCCCACCACCAGTTCCTCCCGGCGCGCCCGGTGCCCCGTCGTTCGGTATGACTGCAGCCACCGCTAGCGCCCCGAAACGTTCGCTGATCATGCCCCGTGCCCCTTCGTCACAGCCCAGCGGAGCGACCGTAGCATCGCGCCCGCCCTTTTCACCACCCGCTCCGGGTTCTCCGCCTCCTGCTCCCGCGCCGCCACTAAGTACCGTCACCGTGGACGCGAAGAACGCCCTGGCTGGAGTCGAGGAAAAACTAAGGTCCGCGGACAACAACAATAACGCAAACAACGCCAGTTCCGCAGCAGCGCCGAGTCCATCCGGCGTTGCCGTTCGTTCCTTCTCACTCGGCACACCGCCTGGTACCCCCATCACCATCCAGTTGTCACCGCGCCGAAAGGGTGGTGTGATTCGACCGCCGTCCGACTAGTGTAAAATACGTCGCAACTCAGTCTCGTCCACCTTCCAACCTTGGCGATTCTGGAGCGTGATGCGTCGAAACAGAGCCAAGCCGTCGTCGTTGTCGTCAATGACCGAATTATGTACCACGCCTGACGAAAAACTATACACACGGTGTCCAATACATTGTAACGTTTGGATGGCGTTCGATTGACACAACTTGAACAGAGCGTCTCTGTCTCTGTTCTTAGTGTACGCCCATTCGACCTTTAAGGGACCCGTAATTGTAAGGTTGCTGTAAACACACGCAATAAGCAGAAAGGGTGGATCGAATACGTGTCGATCGTGTACCACCACAGAAAAGTCAGAAGGGGTTGATGTAAAGGTGACTGGGGTTGACGGATTGGGGTTTTCCAAGGACAAAATCACGTCAGGATATCTGGGAACAAGCCCGGTTTCGATCAACGTGGTATGGATGGTGTCGGTGTCGAATGGCACCGGAATGGGATCTACGCCGCGTGTGTGCAGAAACGAAAGGATGTCTGTGCGACGATACAATCGAGCAAGCGATGCCGTTCGGGACTTGAGACATTCCGGTTCCACTCGAAGAAAAAACTGGAAGGCATCCATCCAACCCAGCGCGGCACACATTTCACCAGGACTCAGCCCTCGACTAAGGTCCGTACTTCCTTGGTAAGCAGTGGATAGAAAATCAAAGAAAAACGCGATTCGATCGAGAAGACGCGAGTTGATATAACACCGCAGAACGCCTGGCAGCTTGAAGATCACGTTCCGCACATCCTGGATTGTGATCGCTTCTTCCAGTGCCATGAGTGCAAGTCGCGCGCGTTTGTAAAACTTAGAATCACTATCCGCATCTTTCGCGTCTTCCAGTGCGGCGGTGACAGACACGACACAGTCCGGGCCCCAATCTACCGCGCCGCGAGTGTCGTTCATCGCGGTGGTTTCGTTGTGCACGCTGATCAGAATTGTATTCCGGCCTAGACCGACCGTTTCCCATTGCTTTCATGACGACCGCGCGCGATCGACTCTTCTCCAACATGTACATCTCTGCTGCCACGCCCACACCTATGGCGGCGTCTGCACCCATGTACCCTACACTGCCCCCATTACCTCCTGTCTACGCAGCTCCAGACCCCTTGTACCAAGAAAAGGTCGCCTATAACAAGGCACTGGAAATGGGAGCCAAAGTCACCGAAACGGCTGCCCGGGCCATGTTCGACGTCTACCTCAAACACATTGAATCCGGGGCTGGTAAGGAAGCCGAAATCTCTCCAGGCGAGGATCTTGAAGACTCGGCATCGTTGCGTCGCAATGTGATGACGGCGTTCAAGACCCTGTTGGCGCGCATCGACCCGACCGTTCAAGTCGTAGTGGGTGACGACAAGTTGTGCCGGGTCAAGTTTCGCGACCTTCCTGAGCCAGCCAAACCCCAGCAGGACGCCCCGTCAACTGCCCTGGTGCGGTTTCTCAACGAGCAACTGTTGCGTCTGCAAGTCGGTTCCAAAATCTGGCTTCGGACCGAGCACAGCAACAAGGAGTACAAGCTTGCCATCTTAACCAAGTTTTCGATCGACAAGGAAAGTTACAGTGGCCAAGGCACAGCAACCTACACCGACACCAAAAAAGAGGCTGATTTTTACTGGGGCAGTAACTATTCGTGGCCTCTTGCCGAAACCAGTGCGGTGTTCTTGCCCTGTTGGGACGAAACCGAGTCCTTCCAACAACTCAAGGAGTTCTTCGCCCTCACCCCAGCAATCCCCGCGCCAGCCTCCTCGTCTCCGCTACAGGTCGACGACTGTATCTGTGTGGCAGACAGCTTTGGCAAAGTCTACGTATCGCTTGTCATTGACTGCACTGCCGCCCAAGTCAAGGTCCACTACTACGGCTGGGGTAAACAATGTGATAAATGGGTGGAACGTACCTCGGACCGCATCAAGCGCAAACTGGACCTATCCAAGGTGTATCTTTGTGCTGTCGCCGGTGTCTCTGAAAAGATGCGACGATTTCTCAAGGCGCTCGCCTGCTGGGCTATCGACGAGACGTACGACAAGGTGCACTCCCTCCTGGAAGGCTCGAAACAAGAACTGATGAGTTATTCCCTGTTGGACACGCAACACGCAGTTCCTCTCAACGCAAAACTGGCGCATTGCGACTCGTTTGCCGTCTTGACGTTTGGTTCATACCACCTCAGTGTGTACTGCAAGGACAGCAAGGCTCCGCCCGATTGTGAATGGCAAATCAAGTGTGTTTAGTCGTATTTGGTACAATCACACTGTGAACCATCGAGTAAAGCATCTTGACACGCCGGGCATCGTAAAATGAGAAACACGGGTGGGTCTTCAGCGTTTGGATCGTCGTTATCAGGATCCCGTACAACTTCAAAAAGCCATTCTTTGTCCATCAACACCACCAACCGTCTTGCCTGCACCGCTTGGATAATGGTTTCGTCGTCGTACTTGCAATCCTTGTCCACGTAGATGTAAAGCACAAATCGGTTGGATGTCTTTTCCTCCAGGAATCGAACCGCTTTCAACACCTCGCTAGGGGGCGGGCTTGAATTCGTCATGTCGACAACACGGTTTGGCGCAAAAAACCGACAACCTCTCATTTAGTGACACGGTCGATCAGATTCATCTCCGCGCCGATCTCACATTGTCTCGAATGGGCTCAAACGCGGGTAATGTGTTTCCCGGAAGGGGCGCTTGAACTGACTCGGGCATACCCATGCCACCGCCACCACCACCTCCTGACCCGGCGTGTGGCATGCCAAATCTGGGAGGGTGTGCGGGCGGTACCATGTCTGTCTCGGCGGGCGGAGCGGCGGCGTGCATCGGCTGAGGGGCGTGGTACTGTGGACCCTGGGGTTGCGGTGCTGGTGGTCCGTGGTACTGAACGGGTTGTGGAGTGTGTTGTTGAATATGGTGTTGTTGTTGTTGTTGCTGTTGCTGGTGCATGGCATGTTGATACAATTCCGCAAAACTGGCCTTGGCCTTTTCATCCATTTCCTTGATCTGATTCCCCAAAGCACGGTTATTCCAGTACACCATCACAGCAATCGCCACTGCGGCCAGTGCGGCCATGGCAACCACACCACCAAACTTGGAAGAATCCATAGATAGCGTCGTCGTCGTCCGTTCGCCTTGCCAGCACGACCAGAAACTTTTCGACTCCAGTCCAGCGTAGCGCCCGACCTCGCCTAGTACAGCTCAAGGTGTTCGGGAAAGTTGACGATGATGAGATGGTTGTCGACGCCGCGAACGCTCCATAGAGGGATGGAGGAATGGGCTTGATCGGTAACGCCGATGCAACTGACGGTTTTCGAGATGGGGCGAGCCAGGCTTTTCAGGAAGGTGACAGTTTCAGCATCCATGACTTGGTCCTTGTTGGTTTGTTGTTTTAGGTACGCCGGAATGTCTTCCTTGTCGATGCCGCGAAACAACGTTTCGACCACAAATGGCGGACGATTTGCCGCGCGACAAATGTGCTTGACCAGAATCGAAACGAACGACTTGTCTTGTCGACGAGAGGGTGGTTCGCGCCATGTTTTGGCCTCGACTTGGGCGCCCGACACGCCAGTGTTATCCGGTGTAAAATCCATCCGTTTCGCCGTGTAACACGTGGTCTTGCCACGTTTTTCAAAATCTAGCCCGTAACGGCAAGTACGGTTGCTGGGGATGCACAAACAACTTGACCTCAAAACCGACTTCGCGCATCAGCGCGCACCAGGTGGCGCGGAATGATTTCAGTGTCAATCCTGGTTTCGGATACATCTTGTTAAACGCCACGTAGCGTTTGCCAAACAAGCGTAACAAACGGACTCTGGCCTGACTCCGAAACGCGGGGTTCGTTTGTGCTGCAATTTGAGCGGCTTTACGTGCGCGGTGTAGCAATCGGATTCGATACGTACCCATTCGCGTAAACACAAAGTGGAATCGGTTTATGCCAAACGCTTGGTTGTCGTAGAGATAGGCAATGTCAAACGCGCTTGGAACTTCCAGGGCGCACTTTGACTGGTTCTTGCAAATCACAGGGTGGGTGTGGAAATCCACTCGGCCCTTTGGAATCTGCACAGAGTCGTAATGGCCTAGTCTGAGCTTCGTCGCCCTAAACTGGCGTGTGGCTGGGTGGTACTCAAGCGCACCACCGAGTTCCCGTTTCCGTTTAAACAGCGCATTGCGGATCAGCTGTAGCGAGCCAGGTTCAATGTAAACCCGACCAGCTCGTTTCATGTCTTTGACTCGCTGTTACCATATCGTCATTTTTCTTGAACTACACGAGGTCACAATCGAGTTTCTGCGTGTTGGTTTTTTCTTGGTTTGCCACGTGGTGTGGTGCGAGTTGCCGTTTAACACCGCCATGCACCGCTTTTCGCCCCACTTCCTGGTCCCCATGGACCACGCTCAACTTGCCGAATGGTTTCGACCAACCGTGTGTCTTCACCCCAAGGAAAACTACTGGCCGTGCTCGTTTGACGACTATTTGGCCCACTGCACCTTGAAACGCCGTTCCACTGGTGAAGTAGTCGAGGAAAAGGTCACGCCAGACATCTTGGCCAAGTACAACAAGGATCCCGAGGATCGTGCTCTTTGCCTGGACTGTGACCCCGCCTTTTGGACGCAGCGTCCCATCGATGTCAACGACGTGCCTCTCTATGTCAAGGTAGACGACACGGACGCCGAGATGTACTGGATCCAGTACTGGATGTTCTACTCGTACAACGGGGCACTGGACATTGGTTGTTTCAGCCGCGCCCAGTGCTGTCCCTCTAACAAGGCCATTATCGAAGCTGGGGCCCACCAAGCCGACTTTGAACACATCTCCATCTACGTGTACAAGAAAACGATGCGCATCGCCAAGTTGTACTACTCGGCGCACGGAGACGCGGATGGGCAATGGTTCAACGAAGACCAGATCACGCTGACCAACTCGCGTCATCCAGTGGTTTACAGCGCGTACCACAGCCACGCCCACTACGCCAAGGCCGGTTGTGTGCCGCGCATCTTCGGCTGTGCCAACGACTTTGCAGAGGACGACGGCCCGGTTTGGGAGTCGAACAACCTGCAGCTTCTTGAGCGCGGCGATCCTGTCTGGCAAGTGTACGTGGGTGGATTGGGCTTTCCCGACTCGGGTGACGTGCCCGCCAACAAGGAGTCCTGGACCACGGAACCCAACCTGTCGGCAACGCGGTGGTCGCGCCTGTTCCGCTACCTCAATCTGTCCTGTTGCTGCCAGCCCGTCGTCGAGGATGACGCGCCACCTGTTCCGCGCATTTCCCCTATCTTCTCCAGTTCCAGTGCTAGTTCTGTGCGGTGAAAGTCACCGCAAATCCAGTTGCTTTACTGCGCAACTCAACGCGTCTTCCGCGCGCTCAATAAACGCCTGATACACTTGGTAGATGCGAGTGACACGGCCACTGGGACAGAACCCGGAGTGCATGTCCTCGAGCTGGCGACTAAGATCGCTAGCGTAGTCTGACTGGAGGTCCGGTCGACTGGCAATCTCTGCCAGTAACGCGTCGGCGCGTAGCTTGCCGAGCTGATTGGCTGACTGTCCCACATCCTTGAGCACCACTTGTAAGGCAGCCAAGGCGGGTTCACTTAATCCACACGTTGTCAGTGTCTGAATCAAAGATCGAATTTCCTCGTCCGATCGTGTGGGATACGAGGGTACGACTTGAAGGATGGCGTGGTCAAACTGATGGACGTCAGGAAACTGGCTGGTGATACGAACCGCCTCGTCCACTGTGGCCGGGGCCGCGACTGCTGCTGTCGCTGTAGTATTCGCCTCGCTTGCCATCGCCGTTCTTCTTGCACCACAACAAGATAAATCCCTGGAATTGCGCGCTTGGTCTCATAACCACACATAACACACGCGTTCGGACACGGCTCGACAAACGGGGCACTTCACCCCAGCTTCGTGGTCTAGCACTGCCTTGGTAAACAACACCGTGGTACATTCGACGCAACTGGAACAGTGTCCGCATCCTTCCATTACGATACATCGAGCGTGTTCTTGGCAGATATGACACTGGGTAAACCGCTCGTCCTCGGTAACAGGCCGGTCAATGTGTTTGCGCAACGTAACGTGAAACGCGTCTGTCCATCGCGGTTTGGGTGGATCTCGGAACACAATGCGCTCTACCACCCGTTCGACAACGCGCTCAACAATCCTTACTTTCTGATCATCGCCAGGCTGCTCCGCCGCCGCGTCCACAACCGGTTGTACTTGTCGGTACACCTTCTTCCCTGGCACCGCACGAAACGCCCCATCGCGGTCGAATGGCCGTACGTGCATGGATGGTTGCATCCCGACAGGGAAGGGGGGAAAAATTTGTCTCTCCACGGAGTAGTTCCACGATGGCATCGACAAAAAAGGGACACGCGGTCAAACCTACTACGACCAGCCCCGCGATCGCGGTCGACGACGAACCCGAGGAGGTCCTCTCGTTACAAACAAGTCGCCCGCCTGTCGCCGCGACCGCTGCACCTCGACCGTTGGGCCAGGTCGACCCACAGAAAGCACCCGATGCCATGACGTACAAATTTAACGCCTTGTGCCCGGCGTGCGAAGCGCAAATCACCTTTGACCTGAACTGCGTTGTACCTCGAATCCCGAGCTTTCCTTGGTCTATGGTGACCCCCGAATCGTACGATGTCGAGTGTCCCCGGTGCGACAAGGCCGTCGACGTTGCCCTCCTTTTGCCCGGTTGGTTCAAATTAAAAATCAAGAAGCTTAACGGGATTGCCGCCTAGACTTTTGCGTAACAATGGGTCAGAAACAACCCGTGTCCGACGACCCGGTTGCAACCGAGCTAAACAAGCTGTATGTCGAGGGGTTTACCAATGCCAGAGTGACTTCGTCCCCAGAACCGTCTCCGGATGTACTCCGAGAACAGCTTCGCGTGGCCAGGCTCTGTAAACAACGGGATCCACTTCGAAGATCCTTGCAATACGACCTCGTTTCCCTGTACCACGACGGAAACAGTTATTCAATGCTTGACGCACCCGTGTACCTCGACGACCCTCTTGGCCACATTGCCTGGCTGGAACACACTCTCTGCGTTGCGCGGAAGGAACGAGATCAGCGCCAGCGCGACAAACACAGCCGCCAAGTCCACCTGGATATGGCAAAGAAACTGGTAGACCAAGGGTTCCTGCCAGCTATCGATCTTTGTTTGTCCTATTACGGATACGAAACCATTGCAGATTTGGAACAAGTGGTACAAGAACGGATGAAATTGCGCGAACGCTACTTGCAACGCATGGCGGCTCAGTTTCCTGGACCACTCGACTCCGTCGTCGAGGAAGGCCGTTCGGAGCACTGAGTGGCTCAAAGCGCGTCGAACACGGCAGCCGTCATGCGCGGACAAACGTGACCACCATCATGCCTGATAATGGTAGCGTGTTCAAAGTGTTGAGCCACCCGCAACCCAAGCCAGACGCCCACGGTTGTGTCCGTCTCGCCTACGTAGTGAACCGATTTGTGCGGAAACTTCACATCATCGCTCATCTTGGTCGCCGATGCACTGATAAAGATGAGTTTCTTGTCCTTGTCGATCAAGCCTTTTTGCACCATCAAGAACAACAATGAGGCGCCTTGGGAAAACCCCATCACATATTGGATGGCAGGGTTATTGTCCAGGATCTGTTTGACCTCCCTCATACTTTGGTCCAAACCGTAAAAGTCCGAATCCGCCGACAGGTTATCCAGCTCCTTTAACATTTTTTGGTTGTTGAGATGGCGTTTTTGGCCCAAAAAGCGTTCCGGGTACGTGTACCAGCAACGACTGGTTTCGTCTGTACCAGGCGTAGCAAGGTGCGGGGCATAAGGGATCAGAAATCGCACCTTTTTCTTGATTTTGGAACGGAATGTGTCCAATCGATCATTGAAGTGCTTTGCATCATGGCCATACCCGTGTAAACACAGCATAAAAGGCCGCGGTACTTTCTTGTCGTCATCCGCGGCAGTCGCCATCGTGTCCGCGCGTTTAGAGCGGTTTCAAACCACGCCAAAAAAACCACGCCAACTCCGACTCTAACTCCGACGGGCCGTGCGCAAACACATCCACCACTCGCCAAGTCCATGCCAATCCTTCAGTTTTTGCACGAGGACGGGTCACCGGTGAACCAGCCATACCGAATTCGACTGCGAAACAATGGTGAATTCACCTCGCCAGGTTATCGACGGGCGCGCAACCTTCGTTTCATCGTTCGGGAAGCGGCCGAGTCGTCCACTGAGACACTGACCGTGCCATCGATGGACCAACTTCGTGTAGAACTACTGGAGACGGCACGCAACCATCGGTGTCGGATTCCGTACCGATTCCTCTCGCACACGGCTTGTCTAAAACTGGATCTAAATCCGTTTTGGAAAACCATTCCATTCGAGCAGAAACGCGGCGGAACACTGTGCCCAATCGTGCTTGCTCTGACCCACGGCTCTCAGCCGCCCGTCTATGCATCGGTTCTGGTCGAGTGGATTGGCTGTCGTCGTCGCGTTGGTCGGCGCTCGTTCAAAGCCGCCATCGCGAAAGAGACCAAGCAGTGTCCCCGCACACTTCGGCGAGAAGCCCTTCTCCGGGGAACCGTTTCACGGATTCCCGTTTCGCCGATTCCGCCATGGCCGCTCCTCTCGCTACCGATCCTACCATCTCTGCCTGGTCTCAGCGCCTGAAACAGGTCAAGCAGACAACACCTGTTGTTCCCGATGCCCCGCTCGCCTTAACGGACAAGGAAGAACTAGACCTGTTATTCGAAAAGTATCTGACCCGAGTCAAGGCAAACTCCGGCGACGCTGCCATCGTTGTGCAAGTCCCCGCATCGATCGATCTCGTCCGCGCCTACCAGATTGCCACTCGGTTTGCGGACTACCTGAACCGATCGGACCCGTCCATCTGGGCCGAGGCCGAGGAGTTCGGTACGACGGAATGCGAGACGTACGAAGTGCGCATCACTGCGGCGAACAAGCCACGCCTTGTTGAAAAGTTGATCCCACACACCCAAGTTCCCTGGCGCAACGACAAGCCATTCGAGTTTTATTGCAACAAAGGGTTTCTGAGCGCTGTGGAAATCCCAAAGGGGTGTGGTGAATTCACCCTCAAGTACAATGGGCGCGACATCGCCGTTTCGGTCGGCGGCAAGGCCACTCTCCAAGTTCCTGACGAGTTGACCTACTACGGACAAGAACTGGCCAACGCCTGTATCGGTGATCTTCATTCTAAGCTAGCTTTGTGCAACTACTCCTTCAAGCCAACCGACCTGGGTATTCTTGGCTCCCGCGTCGCCGATCCATTCTCGTTGCACTTCCACAGCGCCACCGCTTCGTCTAATGACGACAGCGTCACCATCTTGTTGCGTGTCTTGACCGTGACTGTGCCTTCTTCGCCTCTGGATCAGCGTACTGTGCGTGGATGTCAAGATGGTCTTTGATGTGTACATGCGTGTATTCTTTACTTTTCACGGATACGAATCAAAACCACTGCTTTCCTGTTCGCAAAACTGTTCATTCAATTCGAGTTCGTCGTGGAACCACTTGTCCAGTTCGTCGTAGCGCGAATGGTGTCGTTTGTCGAGCAAATAACCGTCAGGGTCGTCCACCAAGGCGATGGCGCAGCCAAACTCCGATGCAAGTTTCACTACACACCCTGTGGGTAGAGCTTGTTTGAGGGTACAGTCCCACTTGAATCCTTCCTTGACAACGAGGCGGATTGCGCGTGGCGCAGGGCAGTGAAACGGACACGACATTTTGGGAATCCGTTCCTGGTACACGCCCTAGTCCACCATCGGGGAGGCACCGCCGTCGTCGTGCTCTGGCCCACCCTTGCCAGGGCTGGACGAAGACCCGGAGTCAGCAGGAATGGACATGAACGACGACATGGACGCACTCATGTCGGGAACGACCTCCACCAGGGAATAGTTGTTCGATTTACACTCAGGCACAATCACTTGTTGCAACACGGGGCGGGCCTTGAATGACAGGTTGCTAATCACCAGTTTATCGTGGAAGAAGATGGTGCGATGCTTCAGCGCCTTGTCACCCCCTTCGTACATTTCGACCAGCTTGGTGAACGGATAAGGAATCGTGCTGCCTTGCTGAAACACGACCACGTCAAACTGCGGGGCCGCGCCTGCCTTGCCACCGGGCTTTTTCGGCACGAAGTACGAGATCTTGGGCAAGTACAACTTACTCGGATCCTTGTAGCCAGCCTCGGGCGCAGTCATGCGATCCTTCATGAATTGAGCGATGACGTCGCGGCTAGTGGAAGCTCCCAGTCTCAGCACGGTTTCGCGTTGTTCGTACACCAGGTCAATCAACCGCTCTTCGTACGCCTTCAGGGTATAGAACTCACAGCGCAGCTTGGCATTGGTGTCCATGCCGTTCCACGACGAGTCAAACGAAGCGGAGACCCATGTTCGCTTGCCGGACGGCTGTGAAATTTTGGGACCCCACTTGGTTCTTGCCCACTCAGTTTTCTGCAGCACAACAGGCACCGACTTTTCGATCTTGTTCACCAGGTCCGTCAACTTGTAGAGAATGTTGGCCGACACATTGGCCGGTCCGCTCGTACTGCGCTCGAATGGACCTAGGTAGACGTTCGATGGGTCGAACGGGTACAACACCCGCTTCTGCACTCGGTTCGCCGGGTTTTTGGGGTCTGGCTTTTCCAAAATGACCTGCAACATGGGGGCCCAGGCAGAGAAGCCGTTTGGAATGGGCTGAGTGACCAATCGCATCAACGTAGCGTCAATCTTCTCGTACTCTTCTCTGCGACGGGCTTGATCATCGCTGCTGCCAAAACTTTGATACGCGGATGCCATGGTGATGTTGGTATCGCGTCTTTGTTCGTGTACACTGTAAGGTTACAGTTTACTGCACTCAAAACCAACGCACTCATCACGTGTCGGCCACGTGGTTCTGTCCTTGTGTCAGGGCAGCTTTTCAAAGCGCTGGATGAAGCGCCCCTCGTGATCGAGGAGCTCAGTGAACGTCTCCAAGGGGCGAACAAACCGGAGTGGACCGTCCAGTTGTTCGTACAGCACCATCCGTTCTTGCGTGTCGGCGTGAATCACCACATCCAGGACGCGATATACGTGCTTGTTCTTGTAATGGCGATACAGCCCGACCACTCCTGCCACTGCGGACTTGCGCGGTTGTAGAACCACCGGTCGGTTGCGAACGTGGCCACTGAAGCTGAAACGGCGTAGCATTGCGAGTGTTTGGAGTGGTTTCGCGGTTACACGGTTTCGGGGTTGCCGGATTGCCATGGCATCCCTGTCGCCACCGTCGCTTCCACCGCCATCCGCCGCCCTCTGGGGTGGTTGGTACGAGAATATTCTGAGCATGTCCACGTTTGACACACCCGCGGAACAGGATGCATTTCTGCGCCAAGATCCCTTAGTCCAAGTGTTGGCCAAAGTCGAGGCGACCACGACCATGGAGGAGATATGGTCAATGGTTCAGAGCATCGACGAACAAAGCGTGATGAAACTCAACTCGCCCCTACTGGACGATTTACGCAAAGCGAGTGCGGATCGCACGAAACCACCTCGTTTGTCCTCCATAGTGTATCTGACGCATTCTGTCCAAGCCACGTCGTTTTGCCTCCACCGAGGCGCCGGGACCCACAGGTTGCACGAGGAGGAGCTGCGTTACGCATCCCGCTTTGGTCTGAAAGACATTGTCGTTCTCCTTCTCGATCGCGCTGCCAGTGTCCATGTATGGGACGACTATCCGTTGCGCTGGGCGGCATTGGGTGGCCACACGAACCTTTGTCGGTTGTTGTTAGACCGCGGCGCGGATATTCACGCCAAGGACGACTGTGCGTTGCGCTGGGCTGCCGAAGCAGGTCACAAGGACGTCGTTGCCCTGTTATTGGACCGCGGCGCGGACGTTCACGCACACCTTGACGGGGCGTTTCGCGACGCCAATCGAAATGGCCATAAGGAGGTCTGTGAGTTGTTGCTGAGTCATGGTGCTATTCACGTTCCGTTATAATCGTATCACACAGCGTTGTCAGACCGAGTACAATAACGTTTTTTAGCCGGTCGACTGTCAAGTTTCGCGATCCGCTCCGCGTAGCGTTTGCGCATGGTAGCCACTCCCTCTTGGGCATACACCATCAGGTCGTCTGGCACCGCCTTGTCGCGGGGGTGTGATTTAACACCTCCACCTCCTCGGCAGTCGGCGTAAAAGGCGTGCTCATACTCGTCGTTGCGAAAGTAGTCCACTACACCTTGCGGAACCAGCTTGGCTTGACGCCGAGATACGCGGTCTGGGAACGATTCCACCTGGCCGTTGCGACGGGTATAGTACGAGAAGGCAGCACGATTCAGGTTGGCGTGAACAAGCTCATTCCCCACGGCAACCGACACGAACACGTCTCGTTTCTGTTCGTCAAGGTTGACCGTATAGACAAACGGAGCTTGGCGACTGGCGGCGAGTACGATTTGAGGATGGACCGCCTTTCGCACATACTGAGCTACCAGACAATCGAGCCCGTTGGCCACTTTGCCCAGCGTGGCGGCTGCCTTTTCCTCGATCCGTCCAAACACGGATAGATCCATGGGGTTGCCCGGCATCCATGATGCAAGGTCCATGGTGCGGAAATCGATGAACCCAAGGAGAAACTCGGCCAGGGTTCGACCAACCCCAGTGGGTCCGCCATCTGTGGCGTGGTACACAGCCGCGAGGATGCGATACTTGCCGGTTTCGGGATTGCGTTGACGAAACCGAACCAGGGCTCCGTACGGCCGATTCAGATCAGCTTCCACATCCGATCCATCCACCTTGAGTTCGGGAATGCCAGCCTTGAGCGTCAGTGGAGTGCGAGTCGGTTTACGAACGGAGCTGTCCTTGTTGTGGAGAGCCGTACACCATTTGTGAAACGCGTGTACTTTTAGGGGTAGCGGTTCATGGCCGGTTTCCGTACAATCGACCGCCACAATGACTTGACGCGTTTCCTCGTCGAGGTAGACATTGTACGTGTACTCTTGATCACTAGCTAGCCGAGCGTGGTAAAAGTAGTCATTCCCGGCCCCGCGTTTTCGCAAGGCAATGTATTCTGCCACCCATTCGCCCATTGGTCGAGCGGCGCGACCGTACGCATCCACCACAGTGAGGAGAAAGTCCGCCAAAGTCTTGCCAACCGCGTCGAGAAAACCGTCCCATTGTCCATAAATGGCCGCAAGTTTGATAAACTTTCCCTTCTTGCCTCGCACCAGGATAAACCGTACAATCGATCGCGTACCCATGACCGGAAACGGAAACCCCTTTCGAGAAGTGCTTCCCAGATTGACTACTTCGCCATCGTGTACACAGCGTACACACCGCGTGGTAAACTCGCTGCCACGGCCAGTAAAACCAATACCTGCACTACGCTGTTCACCCCAAATATCGCCATGAAAAAGAACGCCAACATCCAGAATCCTCGCTCGATGACTTCGCCGATGGTTTCCCAGTACTCCTCATCTCCTTTCGTTTTCTTCGCGACAAGCATCCAGATCATCCCAGCAACGTACGACGCCATAGTAAGGCACGCCAACAGGGCGAACCTGGTCAAATTCTTGTCGCTTGCATAACATTTCGCCAATGCATTGGCTCCTCCTTCCGACATGTTGACGTTCCACTCTGCAATCCTTGCCGAAAAAGTACAAACATTTTTTACTTGACTACAACTTTCCAGCCCAGACACGTTGGATTGTCACACTGCATACACGGCACTACGGCCAGGTTGTTGGTGTGCTGCATCAGGAGGAGAGCAGTAGGTGCAAAATCCACCGGCAAATCCCGTACATAGCGCCGTAACGTCGCCGCCCGGTTTTCGCGATCGATCGCGCTAAACACCGCGGTGGGTTCGAGTTCGAACGAGGGTGGGCTTTGAACAGTAGGAGTGATGGGTCCGTGTCTGGCGCGTTTGAAACACCCTGATCCTTGAGCGTTGGACGGCGATGATGACCCTGTTCCGTTCCCTGTTGCCCCACAACCCATCATCCCAGCCCCAGCTCGTTTGGTTACTCTGATACAAAACTGTCCACCATTTTTGCTGAGAGGGACCACCACACTCTTGGCCTCGACCCGCCGCGCGATCGGGTACGCTGTGAGAAGCCGAGAAAAATCTGACACGGGGATGAAGCCCGCATAGGTCGCGTGGTACGTCGAATCGGTGCTGTTGACGACACCAGCCTCGTCCTGACAACTACTCGGCGATGACAACGGACCTATTCCCGGGCAAGAGGGTGAGCTACTCAAGTTCGATACCGCCACATCTTCACGTTGTCGCACCATCCACATTGCATCCACATATCGCATGGCAAAGGTTGTTTTGGGAGAGCCGTGATCGGTTGTATCCCTCTGCAATAAAGATCGGCCTTGGCGTTGATGTGGGAGCACGTCATCTCGGTCTCCATCTGTGTCTGCTTGACGGTCAAGCACCAGCGTGGCCGCCGAAGCAAGGAGCGTGGCCATCGTTTCGAGAACTGTACAAGGCAAACGTTGATCTGGACGCAGTAACGCCGGAATTGGTGATTAACAGCTTTGTCGACTGGAGTCGGTCAGACGCAGTTCGCGCGCAGTTTATGCCGTGGCTACCGCTGGTGTCGTTCGTGGCGATCGAACGGCAAATTGGTGGGTCCGTTACGTTCGGGGCACCAGGTTCGGAATCTAATAATAACCAGACCTCTGGAAATCCGAGGATGGTGGCGATCTCGCACGCCCTACAACTGTTCTTCGTCCTGCACTGTACGAAACCTGGGTTTGTGTTTCGCTTCGTCAACCATTCGCAAACTGAACCTTTATTCGAGAAACAATTCGAGCTCAAGTTCCCGTACGAAACGAAACGCCGCGGTAAGGCCTTGTCGCAACCCATCACCGCGCACCGCCAGTATGCGAATCGCAAAAACAACTCGGAATTCCTGGCCCGTCAGCTCTACCAGCACAACCGGATGGGCGTGTTACCGATGCCGATTGGAGTTCGAGCCATTGACGTGTACGAAGCGATGATCATGTTCATGACCATGCTATTTCGTTACGTGGCGGTTCGTGTACCAAAACCAAGAAAACGCCGCAAGGACGCCAAGGAGGAACCAGAGCCAAGCGGGCCAGCCACTCCTCGACCAGCCAAACGGGCACGCATTGCTTTGCCGGCTGATGCGTTCGCCGAGCCCGTCTTCCAGGGCACCACCTCCATGGACACGGACGGCTTTGAAATCCTGACGGATTGGCAATAACGGCGAGTCGGGGTTGCTATACGCATCAATAAACTCCTTCATACTAAACTCTTTCTTGCCCAGTCGCCGATTCACCCTGTTATGCACGTTGAAGAACCACAGTGCCAGCTTGGTTCGGTTTTCGACGTGATTTTCAACGGGATCGGACTTGAGGATAGCTCGGAATTCGTCCGCGCACACGATGCACGGTAACAACCACGGCAGTGCATGGAAGTATTGAATCGCTGCATTGCGGTGTTCGTACGACGGATGGTCCGGGTAAAACACCGTGAAGTAATGAGTCCCCACCCAGACATAAATGCCCCACGTGGCAGGTGTTACTGGTTTCGACATTTTGATCCCAGCCTGACCCCGTCACTCTGTTAAAGCCGAATCAAGAAAAATTCCTTGAAACCGTCCCAGAAAGGCAATGTCGTCCGCGTTGAAACACCCGCTGTCCGACGATCCCCTCGACGAACCTACTGCACCGAAACGATTCAAGGCATGGGGTGGTGTGTTAGCTATCCTTGAATCAGAGTGCATGGCCACAGACGACGCAGCTACGGTGGCGACTGTGGTCGAAACCAACTATTCCAAGGCAGCCGCGTTGATACGCGAGCTAGACCAGTGTATTACTCTGACGCAAGTAACGCAGGTTCTGGCAAATACCCGCTTCGACGATGAAGGGCTGCTCGTCCCCGGCATTGGCCCACAGATCAAAACCTGGTGGAATAGTGTCGGTTCGACGCGATTGGAAGAAATCGCTCGCTCGTACGCGCCCTACGCTTTTGGTCGCCAGTTCCAGCTACTGTACAATGTGGTAACGCGCGGATACAAAGATGCCTTCCAGTTTCTGCTTCCCCTAACGATCGCCGACCGCGATTCCGCGCTAACCACCTACGAGCGTTGGAACATCCTGATTCAGATCGCTCGCTACTTACCGGCAGACTGTTTCCCTAGACCGCTGCAACCGTTCCTTCCTCCTGATCGCTTCGACCCTGATCTGTGCTTTTATCAGCTGGTCCGTGCCGCAAACTGCTACGAAACGTGTCAGTATCTCTCCGAGGTGTGGAATACGTGGGAGTATCCAGGTTCGGTTTCCTTCTGGCCATCGTTAGCTCTGCATTGTATACAGTTTGGAGTCGTCACACCGTTTGTGTTGCGACTCGTTGTGGATACGGGCGTGGCACCAGCGCAGGTCCTCGAAGCATCAATCTCGATTGCAAACAGCGAGCTCTGTTTCACGTCCATCGTTGAACACGGTGCATCGGTGGGGATGGACGTGGAGCTTTACGCGTCTCGATTTCTGCACAGAGAGACGAGAACCGGTCGGATCGGTCTGGTTCGGTCGTATACCTTGATCGGCAAGGACTTGTCATTCCGTGATTTTCTCTATCCAGTGATCCCACCCGACGCGGAGTATTCTTGGTACCTGGACGCCTTTCTCAACGTCCCTAATCTAGCGGCGTTTCAGGACCCGGCCATTCGAGCACTGGTCTTTGTCGACATCGCCATGATCCACACCGCTCAACGTGCCTCGCTATTGGAGCGGTTTTTTGCGCGGTATCCACTGCCGCTGAACCCGATCCAGTTACTGATCGACTCATTGAACCGCCACGGGTTCGTTATTGATCAATGTGAAGTAGTCAACTTTCTCTGTTCCAAAATGGGCTATCAAGTTACACAACAAGATCTTGACGATGCTGCAACAAGGCTGCCCTACGGTCGGCTATGGCGCTGTCTTCGGCGCAAGTACAGGCACCAACAACACGCCATCGCGCTGTCAGCCCAGGAAGCGACTGGCGCTGAACAGCGTGAGGCGACGACCTCGGCCGCCAGCCGCTAAGCGATTGCGCACCAGTGGGTCCGGGTCCCGTTGACTCTGTTCGTCGATTTGTAGCCCAGAGTCCTGGACCTCGGCCTTCAGTTCGCTGCCCTTGCACCAATACATACCCCGTGACGTATCACACTCGGCTTGGCTGCCAGGATGAGACGCGCACCCTTCGAAACAGGCATCGGCCGAGCAGTCGGAGGGCACACACCAGCCAAAACTGCACACATCAGTAGCAGACTTGCAGTCACTCTTCGTCTTACACTCGGGTCGGACCTTTTTCCGCTCCTCGACACACTTGTCCGTGGGTTTGGATGGTTCGTCCTTGCTAGCCTCGTCTTGTTGTTTCTGGAAAAAGTAGTAGCTAACTCCACCACCCACGACCAGGGCGAAAAGGATAAACCCAATCAAGTACGTGGTCCAGCTAGTACCACCACCGCCGCTGCCACCACCACCACCGCCGCTTCCCTTCAAAACGACGGACAACACGATGACGACAATCACACCCGCGATTAGCGCAAGGAGCATACCCAGATCGAGACCAGTCACCGCGGCTGAGGCCTTCTGCTCCACTTCCTGTACGGTTTTGTTCACAATTCCCGACACCGCTTTGCTGTTCTGGATGCAATCGCGCACGGCCCCAATGGTTTGATCGGCGTTGAACCCGGCAATGGTTACGTTTCCTTCTGATTCCAGATCAACGAGCTGTGTGGCTTGGATTTCATTGCGGCAATTCTGTTTGAACTCGTTGCTGATAGCCAGCGCCAAATCGGTGTAGTTGCGAGTGGTGTTGGACGCGGACGCAAACCCGATGCCCCAGCCCTTGACCGCGCTATCCGCAGCCTGTTGCATGTGTTGCAGCAACGAAGAGTCGATCTTGCTTTCCAGGTCCGTGCTTTGCAGACAACTCGACGAAAACGTCACCATCTGTTTGAGGTTAATGTCCTGCAAGTCGATCGACCCCTTTGTTTTGATGACGAACTTCTGGTCTGCATTGATCGACGAGGAACAGTCCTGGATGGCCGAGCTGGCAATGTCCAGGGACTGACTGAGATGGTTCTCGATCGTATTGCGCGAACTGGCCGCGCCCATCGTGCTGTCCCGTCGCAACAACTACCAGTACAACTACTACACCATGGAGCAATATGTTTTTTCGCGGATCACGGTGTTTTCACGGCGGTAGTGCAAGTGTGGCTAACATGGCAGGGATCGCAGATTTATGGGGATGGTGCTTCTTCCATGCTTTGTAGGCACAGTATACAAGTACAGTCTGTAACAGGGCATACCACAGGTACCACTGCATGGTCGATGGTTCGCTGTTACTGAGCGGTGGTGATTATTTCCTTTTCCCGCTGTGCCATGATCTTGGTGCCTTGAACGACCACTTTGCTCTCTTTGACAAGTTCATCCCATTCCATGTAGACGGTGGCGCCACAGTACAAGCCTGGAGCCAACAGCGCGATGGGAAGGTGGGTCTTTTTCTTTTCCGCGAAGCAATACGCCGAACCAACGCCCATTAGGACTCCGCGGCCGAGTTTTGGTGCTGCGAACAGACGCGCCGTGACCCACTTGAGACCAAGATCAAAGAACGGCGATGTCGACATGGCTACGCGGTGACAGTGTGTCTGGTTGAAACGGTCGAGAATGGGTTCTCAGGCTCTGTCACCAAGACGCCCCTAAACCTCACGTTCAGTGTGTGTTGGATTTCCGACCAGTGCAAGTCCATGACTGGCTCTGAATCATTTCCAGGCCCCAGTGCCATCGCCAATTCACCCACTGGTCTGTTCATCAATAGGATACCGATTCGCTTCATTCTCTCCAGCCACACCTTGTCCAGGTAGAGGCGATGGCGCTTCGAGCCACGTCGCTTTGGTGAAAACAACACGGTTCCAGTTTCAGTTCGATGGCCGAGCCGAAGCCGAACTTCATTGACAGTGAATCCATGTACATGGAGAAATTTCTGAACACGCGCCACGTTCACAGCGTCCATCTCTAGCCACCATTGTGTCTCGGACGGCGGCAACGCCTCGTGTTTCAACCGGACAATCGAGTGGTACAATCCACCCAGTTCGGTATTCATGACTGCGCCTGCACGTGACGAAACGGCGCTAGACTCCATGAATGCAATCTCTGAACGCGATTCACAAGTATTGCCGGGTAGAGTGCTTTTACTAGAAGGCTGCCCGGAGAACATCAAGGCTGTGCGATGTTGCAAGTTTCAAGGCGTTTGTACAAGGATTGGTGCCGGCGTTGAAAGGACACCGTTTTCAAATCTGGCATCACAGCGCGATGCAAACCGTGGCCATCCCAGATACGGACGACGCCCCAATGTTGCAGTTTTCTTGGCACACTAACCGCGTCTACCAACTGGACCGCACGCTATGGGATAAGACAGTTCAAGCGGATGGTTTTCTAAGCGGTTAGACACTAAAACACTTTTTTCTTGTCGATACACTAGTGAACGGAACGACCGGAAATGTCTCGAATTGGCGACGATTATTCGCTTCTAAATAGTTCGCTAGGTATGTATGTTGCAAACGAGTGGCCACACGAAGTTGAACGGTGTCTCAAAGAAGGCGCGGACCCATTAGTCGGAATCAGGGCTTACAGAAACACTCAAAAACAGCGTAAAGGCAAACGGCTCAGCTTTGACGAGGATGGGCGCATCGGTGCTCTGTTACATCTCTATGCAGCTAAGAGCCCTGCTGCTCTCCGTGATGTGGTCGGGAACGACCAGGCGTATCTGAGTAGCATCGCAGACTCGTATAAGCATCTTCCTGGTGCGTTGATGCGACGGAACGCGAAGAATCGCAAGGCACCGCGGCATTCCGCGACCTCGTTCGTAATCGGCAAATCGATGCGCGGTCTTGATGGTAAACAATGGAAGGTTGTAGCAGCGGGAAAAAGCCGGCGCTGGGCTCGCTGTCCGCGCAAAACGACGTCAAACTCAGTGTAACCTGTCACCACAGTCGTTGTTGACCACCGGCGGACGTGGTTACGCGGCTGCGGTCAAAATTGTTGTCGTTGATGGGCCTAATGGCCGCAACACCGTTCGGGCCGTACGGCCGCGCGATAAACTTACTGTAATCGACCTGTTGAATCGCCTTGACCTGGTTTCGGTACAGATAGTCCTTGACCACGGCTTTGTTCATGGTATCCACCAATTGTCGAATCCGCGCGACGTCGTTCTGCCCAATCTGGTGCTGCTCAGCCAGCAACATGTAGTACTTGCCCATCGTGGTTTCGAGGCTAGGCACGTCAAGTCGAGGCACAAACTTACGAACTTCCCCAGCCAAGTAGGCAAGGTTGGCATCGCCGAAAAACGCGTACGCCACTGGGAATTGTTCGAATCGCCGCTTGGTCGCCTGGCGAGCATTGGCTGTGCGGTCCACGTAGCGCGATACGCGGTTATCGACCGCCGTCCGGAACGGCACTGCATTGAAAGTCGGGTTCATGATAAAACTTTTTCTGTTTCGTTCTGTACAGCTACAAGCAAGATTTATTTACAACCCCGATTCGATTCCATGGCGTTCCAGTCTGTGAAACCGGTTCAGCAATCCAAGCTCCGTTACGATTCCACCATCGCGAGTGTCGGTAACCGATCCGCAGCTCTGCCCCGCATGGCATCGGCGTCCAACGGTCTCGGCTCGCAGTTGCCCTCCACCCACAAACTGTCCACTCAGGCGTCTGTAAGTCCGTTCCATGCGGCCAAAGGGTCGGCCTTCTCCACGGTGTTCAAAAACGAAACCGCGGCGTTTGTGGTCAGCAACAATGACACTTTTCCGCAGTTCGGCCGCGCAGTCGATCGAGGTATGAACACACGGTTGGCCAGCCAGGTCGGCTACGACTTGAAAATCTAGGGGGACAGGCTCACCCCGCACCCTGCAACCACTGCACCTACAAAGAGGAGGCGCGCAACCAGCCACACACACTCACACCGATGTCGTCGTTGTCGCTCCACTCGCTCCAGATCCACAACAAACAGATCCATCTTGGTCCACACATCGCGCACCGCGGCTTGGACGCGAACCCGTTCTGCCATGCGTTGAATGGCGGCAACACTGGCGTGGTCCAGTTCGTCCTTGACGTCGCCAAGAAAGTCGTGGTTTCGAGCCAGTCGCGCTGCCGCCGTCGCTTCCTCGATCGTGATTTCCAACCAGCGCCGGTATTGCAAGGGTCCATGACGAGCGGCGTACGCGATGGAGTGGAGCATGGTTCGAGTGGTGGTAGCCACGCCCCACAGATCGTACCACCCTAGAATCATGGTTTTGTTCTCGTAGATGGTCTCGTCTCGAATCACGGCCTTGATCAGTTCACTGGGATCGGTTCCCAGACTCGACGCTTCATCGAGTAGCAACCCTGCGACGTCCCGTTCGCACTCAGTAAATCTGTCCGTGTTGTCCATCACTGCAAAAGGGTCAAGTCGGTTTTCTGTCAGGGCGGGGAATGCGTTCCCGGCCTTCCTGTCACGCCTCAAACCGATTGGCGACTCGAGCCACGCGTTGATGGGCCTTGAACATCGTCTCCAGCTTCGGGACGTAGAAATCGTCAATCACCTCTTCGGTGTCCTCAGACGCCACAGCCCCAAACGCCTCGCTCATGCATCGTGGACTGACAATCGCCAAGGGGAACACTGCTTCGAGTTTCCAGTACCGGATACACCACCGCTGCAGTCGCAGAATCAAGTGACGGCGTACCAGTACACGTTTCCGTTTCCGTCGACTCATTTCGCTAAAGAGCGCATCCATCCGATCGAGTAGCAATAAAGTCCGTTTTCGGCCATGAACCAAATGGGTAAACAACAACTTCTTGAACAAGGTCTCGGCCTTGGCCCGTTCGAACGGATCTTGGGCAATGTTGCGACCTTCTTGGCTTAACCCCAGGTACAACAAACGCCACATCGACCGCCGTAACGAGCTTTGACGAAGCATATTGTATTCACCGAGAACGCTAAACAGCATTTTCTGCGCTCGGATACACGCCAGTGCAATCGCTGTGTGGTGTTCCCACCCCTGCCTTTTGGCCAAGTGGTACAAACGTAGCAACTCGACGGGGGTTAACCGTGTGCGGGTGAGTGGCGACCGAGCAGGTGGCGAGCCGTGTTCGAGGGACGTGATAAGGGCCATGGCGTCATACACTTCGACTTTCCGTGCATCATTGACAATGCGAAACGGGTGCGTCAGCTCAGTGACTGGAACGAATGTAATGGGACAGGTTCGATTGGAAGCACGGTTGGCCCACCACCGCTGAACCAGCTGGGGTACACACGACACCGACATGGCGACAGACGCGGGTTCAAAAACGCGCCACAAAATAGCGACTGGAAACTACACGAACGGTGCGATCGAAACCTTGGTAATGCCAATCGTGTCCAACCAGGCAGCCATTTCTGTCGTAGACTTTTCCGGTGTTTTCAGGTTGATGCGATCGGCCAGGAGGAGCGCCAACGGTTCCATCTTGACGACGTGCGCAAAGTAATACAACAATGCGATCTCTTCTAGTGGCACGTCCTCGGGGTGCAACACTTGAGCGGCCACTTCCAACTTCTTTGTGGTAATCAGCGTCGACAGGTAGGCGGTAAAGTGGGCGAACGCGCGGGGTGAAATGCCAGTAACCCGAAACGTGGTGGCACCATCCGGTAGCCACATCCACTTCCGACACTCCTCTTCCTTGGCTTCGCTAAACGGCGTGGAACCTTCACAGACCAACTTGATCGCAAACGGTTTCTTGTCGTCGGTTTCGTCCATGGCGACCCAGTCTTTGCGAGATCGCCGGTCACGAGGGGTGCAGTTACGAGGACGACAAACGGCTTGGTACAGTCGTTCGAGGTTGAGTCGAACGTGGCTTGGCGAGCTCAAATTGTAACCGTACCGCTTGGCCTCGGCAAACAACACCTTCGAGTTCAGTGTGGGAACGAGCAAAGTCTGCCATGGTTTCGGCGCCACACCCGGTATGGCAAGCAAATAAGTGAACTGAGTGGGTTGGCGTCGATGCAGAAACGTAACGAACGCATCCACGGTTGCTGGACGAGCGTTTGTCAAGATGCGTTCAACTTCCGTCTTCAACTCGTACATAGCAGCTGAGATATGGGACCGTACTCGAGTGGCTCGGCGCATAAACAACGCGGTTTCCAACTGGACAAACTTCTCGTACGGCATGGTGGCGACTTCGACGAGGTGGTGATCAGGATTGGCGTGGGTCGGTCGCGAACGTCGCCGCGAAACCGACCGATCCGACCCTCGCAATGGGACAGAAACAATCCGTCAAGGCACCGCCGCCGGTCGAGACGACGTCGACCACCACCACCACTGAAGTAGAGGGTGCAACACAGCTCCCTCTTCCTGATTTCCTTGCCGCGGTCCGGGACGAACGGAAAAGGGCCATGGATGCTGTTACGCCGCAAGTCATCGAAACCGCGACCACCATCCTCAACTCGGTTGAAACACGAAACCAGATTGCCAAGTTTGCTCGAGCGGGTGAATCGCGTTGGTTCAAGTTTTTGACTGCCAAAGAACTCGGGGTCACTCCTGGTCAACTGATCGCCATCGAAGACCGTGTGTGTAAGGTGTTGCGCGAACGATTTCCGGAATTCACCGACTTACGTCCAAGCGATACGACGGACGAGATTTATTGCCGGATCATTTTTTAACCCTGTTTGACACACTGCGCGTAACACGAATGTTGATCAATTCTGCCGGTAACGCTCCAGCATCGCGTAACTCGCACAGCACATCTCGCCCGTCCCATCGTTTTTGGAAACTACGAACCACGGCCTGGCAGTATCGTACATATTGGTCAGCCTTGTCAGGTTTGTCCTTGTAATAGGACAAGAGTGCTTTCGCTGTACCGAGTGGATCAACCACACACGTTTGGATTGCCGCGGTCGCGTCCAGGTTAAACTCGTCAATCAGGTCCACTGCCCGACCCTGGTACAAAAGCCATTCGCATAACAACCCATCCGGGTCGTGATCAACAAAGCGCCGCACAAACGCGTACACGTCGTCCTTCCGACCAGTTTCGTAAATGACGCGGAAAAAGCCATACAGATCGTCGCTGAGCGGGCGGTGATAGTAAAGTTTCAGTTCCTGAAACCAATAAAACGCCGTCAACACTGTTCCCCAAAACTGCGCCGGGTGAGTCAACCCAGACCAGAACCGATGAATGGCGGGTCCAACATCGACATCCAATCGAACAAACACGTCCATGCAGTGCTGCGGCAACCTGGTCTTGGGTCGAAGTTTCTGCTCGAACAAATTTACCAAGGCGGCTTCGTCCAAGGGTGGCATCGCGCGATACAGCACCTCGAACAACTTCATGGTACCACAATCCAAACACCGTTTGCGGAGCGAATCCAGTGCAATGAGCTGCTGTTCCGATCCCATATGGGGCACCGCGAACGGAACAAGGTACGTGGCGACAAACTCGTAAAACCCATGGTTAGGTCGAAGCGCAGCAAACTCGAAAAGCCGAACGTACAACGACGAAGACGGTGGTTGTTGCGGTAATTGACGGAGTACGGTCTCGAGTCCGATTGGTGAACACATGGGCATCGTAATCAGTTTCTGCAGCGTCACGTAGCAATCCGGAGTCTGATCAGCACCCAGGTGTAACAACCGAATCAACACCCGATAGTGGGGATAACCACGAAGCGAATCGTACAAGATGGCGTCCTTGTGTTCCAGTACGGGGAACCCTTGCTGAACGGCGAAGTCAAACAACTCGATGTCGTCCATCATTGCAATCGTGTTTATCAAATCCACCAACTGGGCGGCTTCGTCCTTGAAATAGATGCGCACGTTTCGGTGAGGAAACAAAAGTCGGAGCGTGGACATGGGTGTGCGCTGTAGAGTTCGGATGGGTGGATACCAGGGAACCGATCGGCGATCCAACATTCGTTGCACAATGCGATCTTTCCCCAACTCGACCAGCGCTTCGAGGAATTGTTCAAGCGGCAAACCGCACTGTTCCAGATAAAACAAGGCTTCTTCCATTCCTTGTTTGCACGCCTCCTTCATCATGCCGACGCCATACGGGGCCGCCCGGTAACAAAACAACAAGTCTTTGAGCAGAGGCGACGAAACGCGATCTTCAAGAAGAACGCGACGTTTGTGAACCTCCACCGCGTTGCTGTCAATGTCGTCAATCTGTTTCAGTGCCTTGAGTAAATCGGGTTCGCGCGGATAACACAGCAAGGGTTGAATACAGATGTGCCACGCGCGTAAATACTCGTCGTCCGGATCAACCTGCAATTTCCAGTCCATGGCTCCGCTTTCCGTGAAAAACTGTAGTGAATCATAGCAACTATCGCGCTCCAAAGGGTGTACGCCACCACGCGCTAAACCACCCTCATCCTCGTCCCTGTCCTCGTCCCGTTGAGAGGCCCGTTTCATGGTCTGTGTGTCGATTTTTATCGGTGATCAAATCGAATTAGCGTGGGCAGAAACTCAACTGTTTTTGCCACCTCCAAACAGAACTGACCAAATCCTTCAATGTTCGATGCAGCAGTTCCGGTTTTCGGCAACTGCACTAACACCTCTCTAATTCCTGACAGCCGTTTCTCTTCTTCTAGGACTAGTAACTGCTCCTTGAAGAGATTAGCAATTATGATAAATCATATTACCCTATAGGCAACAATGAAAAATTTGATAATTATAACCATAAAACGTCTGAAAATGTAACGGTTGGAATCCGTTATTTTACTGAAATCCATGGCACATCCGGCCGTTTGACAATCAGCAGTGCAAACGAGTTCCATCGAACCTCAAAAATGGATGCACCCGGTTCATGTACCAGTGCACCTTTCGCGTCGGATTTGGTCCACAAACAAAGCGCGGTTCCGGAGGCAAAGACTTCCTTCAACACCGAAGCCGATGGCGATTGTTTGCTCCAGATATCCACCTTGTCCAGTGCTTGCAGGATGCGAAGTTGGTCTGCTTTGGGCATGCGCTTTTCCGGGTCGTCGTCTCGATAGTCAATGACATTGACGTTGATACCCGCCCTCTTCTTCCTAACGAACCACATCAACAGCTCGCAGTCTTGTTTCCGTTGCGCCCATTCGTTGGGAAACGTCTTTTCAACGACGCGTGCCAATGCGAAGTTGGGGTGAACTTGACTAGTAGACTTGCACTCTGGGCACGCCATATACATCGATTTGACCTGCTTGTAAAGAGCCTCGCTACATTCGATGCAGACTGTGTGTCCACATTCGAACGATTGGGGTTCGTAATACAACTCTCTGCAAACGGGACACGACGCCACTTCGTCCATGGTGTCGCCAGTCTTTGCCTTTTTACCAGGCTGTGCTTCGACCGGTTCATCGGGACTGCTGCGTTTCACTCCTTGTTCGTCCGCCATTCTGCTTTGGTGTTTGAAAACCGCCGCCAACCGCAAAACTCAACGGTGATCATGCTACTCACAGCTGGACCGCCATACCCGCACACGCAATTTTGCGCTTCATGGAGGATCGGCTGAGCCCAATCTTGACCGCCTCGTCCAACAAAAAGTCGTAAATCTCGTAAAACTCAGGGCTGTGCAGTGACCGTCCCTGTGCATCTTCACTTTCATACTCGGTTCGACTGGCGTGAGCCAATTCGTGAACCAGCGTGGCGAAAATGTCGCGTTCGTCAGCGAGATTACCGTTGCCTTGATTGGCGCGAATACACACCCGGAAGCCTTCGTTTTTCTCCACGGTCCACGCCAGGATGCGTTTGTTGCGCACCTCGGGCAGTGTCAAATTGAGCTCGTCGACACGCACCTCTTTGCCGGGCGGAAAGCGTTGTTTCAAATTGTCAATCGCTTCCTTGGCAGCAGGTCCCAGCACAATGTAGCGGTACTTGTCCTTGGAAGGAATCGCACTGATGTGATCAATGAGTTTCCTGACGTCTTGTTCCAATCGCCGCAGTAAGAGGGCCGCGTCCTCGGGGTTCTGGTCTCGATAGGCGACGATCTCGTATTCACGGTTGCCGTACGGCACGGGTGTCGTGCTAAGAGTACCACTGTCGCCACCGCCACCTGCCAAACTCGATACTCGACCTCGAACGGCCAACCAAAGTCGGTGTGCCACAAACATGGCTACAATCACGTACAGCACGGTGATCGTGTTCATTTTCTCTTTCCTTGTTGAGTGGTAGTAGACAGTGTGTACTTCTTTTCATGACAGCAAAATTCATTGGCGCGGTGTTGACGCCCGCCTTGTCTGCTGCGTTTAGTGCGGTCGCCCCCTTGTTTCTGGGCACGCCACTCCAATCGTTCGCCACCACCTACGCCATCTTGATCGGCCTGGTCGTGGCAGGCGGGGCAGCATCAGCGTACTGGTGGGCTTCCAAGTACCCCATCGACGATAACATTCAGAACAAGATGGATCTGTATTGGCAAACGTGGTGGTGGCTCAAGTACATGTTCGTAGCGGTTGCAACCACTGCCTTGGTGATCGCATTGATCGTGGCCCGTTACCTCGGTTTCAGTTGGAAATGGTCCATCTTGTTGGCCGCGTTTCATTCCACGGTGGTCACCCTCCTGTTGTGGTTGTTTTCGTACATCGCCATCAGCAATCGGTGAACACAGTCGCGCTCAACAGTAGGCGGTCGCGATGTTGACGAGTTCCGGAATCAAGTACGGGTCAAGGCCTTGGCGACACTGAATTCTGCGACGAGTCCGCTGCACCAGACGGTGACACATTCTCTGCAATGCAAAGCGGCTGCAATACCTTGATGCAGCAGGAAAATACCCGATGTGTGCCGTCTTGATAAGGCGCCCTTTCAGGTCAAAAATATAGCCATCGCGGCCATTGGCATTGTCCCAGTCACAGCTGTATATGTTTCCCCAAAACGGACACTGATGAAGTTGCGCTTGGTACCCGAGCCGAGACGTGAAGCACACGATCTTGAATCCACCACAGTCATCGTGGACCGCTGTCCGTCGTTTGGCGTGTAACACAATCGAGATTGCATCGGGCAACATGGCAACGATCCGGTTAAGAACCTGACGATCCATAAGGCAAGCGGTGCCCGTATTCCCTTTGTGCAGGCGCCGTGGCGGGCTTAGAAGAACTTGTGCTGCTCTGGCTACCACCCAGACTGCTGCGACTGAAACCACACACCGTAGCGCGCACTGTACCGCGTTCATGGCGAAACCCCTCGACACTAGTCCGGATGGGAATGGTTTCTCAACGAGTTGCGTCCGTGGATGTTTTTTTCCACCACTGTGCAACAAGGTTCTGTGTTAGGATGGTAGACGGTCCGTTGTTTATTGGTGGCGCACTCGGCATCGCCTTGTTTTACTTGGCTATGATTCACAGTCGCAAAGCAGAGGAGGAGCGGAACCGCCTCCTGGCGGAATCGACAGAAAGTCCCGAACCCGATTTCGTTCCGTCTGCCTTGGCATCGTACCCGGAAATGGTGGGCTCAGTTCAACGTGACATTCTGAACCAACTCGTCTTGATCGGCAAGATGAACTTTGGTAACGCGTGTGCATCGTTGCAGGCCATGGCCCAGCAGTACACGGGTCGGCTTAACCAACCTGAGTTTGCCACGGCGGTGAACAGCTACTTGGAAAACGTAGACGAATCCGATGCTGACGCTCGCTCTATCCAGAAAGCGCTCGCTGTGATGCGATCTGCCCAATGTGCGCCCACGTTGTTGATGAGCCCATTACGATCCGACTTGTCGTTCCCATCGGGCATCACGACGCAACATCGCCGCTAGCTAGCCATTCACCACTTGGCGAATCGCCAAAATCAACTCACCCACCCCTCGCTCGCTACTGGTATCACTACCACTACTGTTGCCATCCGATACCCACACTCCACTGTCCTGGTCCTCGGCGTCGGCCACTGCGGCCACCGCCTGTAGGGCGCGCAACTTGTCCAATTCCGCCTGTTTCTCCTTGATCTGGGCAAGCTTTTCCTCGACGTCGCGATTCACTTCGACGCCACGTGTTTCCAATTTCGAAACGTGTTCGTCAAACTGTTTGGTGATTGCCCTGACAAACGTGCGTCGTCGGTTCCAATAGTACGCCATACCAACTAACGCTGTTCCGAGTACCGCAAGGCATAGAAACGTCCAACGACTGTGCAACCACATTGCCGAACGGGTGGCGTGACACCGTTACTTTTCCAAGGTCAAACTTTTTCGCGCTTTGAAAAGCAGCGGACCATTCATGGCATCGGACACAGACGGTTTCGCTGCGGTGCCACTCTGTGCCATCTGTGATTCCGCTATTGTCACACCCGTCACCGTGGGACAGAAATGCGGACATGTATTTTGCCTGCCCTGCAGCATCTCGCTGCTCCAGGGCAGTGTATCTCTGTCTAACCAGTATGCGTCTTCCACGGCGGTCTGGGTCGCACCGCGTTGTTCGATGAAACCCGTGGTGTGTCCGTTATGCCGCGATCCGCACGAACACAAGGAGTTCACGTTTACGGGTCCCACTAGTACGGCCGTGTGGCCTCATTCCACCGGGACGGTCTGTGTGTTTTGCACTTCCTTTCAGAGTAGCGACTACCCGACCTTGCTACAGCATCTCAACCAGTGTCCATCGCGTTGGATTCGCTGCCCGTTGTGTCGCGTAGCGAGCGAAGTTCGCGACAGTGTCGACCACCCGTTGACGTACGCGCAGCGGTTACAGGCCCATCTGGACACGGAATGTGCCGAGCTCCGGCACCAATGCGGTGGTTGTTGGCGCCGCGGAACCAAGGAAGCCGCTACTCGCTGTAGCGAGGTTCATGCCGCACTGGGCGCCATCGATCATGCCATCGCCCATGTCGCTCTGGAAATCGAAGCCTTGCGCCAGATGGATGGCGATCGGTCTGCCAACGCGGCCAACAACAATGCGCTGATCGCAACGTGTCGTCACCTGTTGGTTCAACTATCGGCCTCGTTTGGTGTACGCCAACCGGTCGCTAACCCTGAGTTTGTCGAAATGATCCAGATGGCCCAGGCTCATAACCAAGGACCTCATCCTCTTGGCAACCCTCAGCCTCGTTCCCAACCCGCGACCGACGACGAGGACGAAGACGATGACGCTTCGGACGAGGACGACGAGTCGGCGCCAGACGCGCCCGGGCACGCTGTAATTCCTCGTGCCCCTCCTGCGCCTCCCGGCACGTGATGCGTATTTTCATACCAGTGTGTAATGTCGGACCTTGTGCCTGTTCCCGCCCTAGTGCAAACCTCGCTGTCGGGCGAAGATCGGTTGCGTATCTGTGATCTGTTCGTTAACGACGACGAATCAAAGTGCCTCGAACGCCTTCATAAATCCTATCTCGTAGTCTATCGCTGTACGGAACAACAACCGTCGGATCTAGGGTTTGCCGGTTGGATGAACCTGTACACAGACGCGCTAAGCATGCTAGGTGACATTCCCAAGTACCTCGCTGTGCACTTCTTTGAAAGCGGTGGTGAACGAACGATTGCAGACCAAGCCCGACGAACCAGCCTAGGTCGACGGGCCATACCAGGTCTGTGGCTGCAAAACCTGCTTGGAGAACTCGGATACAAAGAAGAGGTGGTTCTGTATTACGGCAAGCGGTTCTGGAGCCTGGTGTTTACGACCACGATTCCAGAAGGGCAATTATGGCGCATCGCCAAATCGGCGTGGAACGGTGCCTTGTTAGTCCGGCTTGGGGTCTGAAGGATCGAGACCAGGACCAAGAACGATTGTGCTTGGTCTTGCCGTGTTGATTTCCTCCGTGGTTGGTCCCTTGTACGTCCACGATTGCACTCGTCCAAGCAAAGTAGCATTCATCTTTGAACCCAGGGCTTCAATGTCTTTCCAGCAGGCTTGAAATTGCTCGCACGCTTGCTTGACAATCGCCTTGTCAAAGTCAGACAAGCCGTCCACCTTGATTTCAGCCAGTGCGCCAGTGTTAGGATGACTGCGTGTTAACTGAATGCATAACAAGGTCGCCAACACTTGGCCATTCTTGTCGTCATCGGGAAAATACTTATTACATTCCCATTGAATCCATGCGATAAGCGACGAGTTGGCCATCCTTGGGTTTTTGCGGTGATCAAACTGAATTAGCGTGGGCAGAAACTCAACTGTTTTTGCCACCTCCAAACAGAACTGACCAAATCCTTCAATGTTCGATGCAGCAGTTCCGGTTTTTGGCAACAGCACTAACACCTCTCTAATTCCTGACAGCCGTTTCTCTTCTTCTAGGACTAGTAACTGCTCCTTGAAGAGATTAGCAATTATGATAAACCATATTACCCATTGGTCAACAATGAGAAATTTACTAATTTTATCGGCAAAACGGCCGAAAACGTAACGGTCGGTTTCAAATGTCGTTGCCGTTTCAGCTTTCCGATCGGCCATGGATCGAACAAATAGGCATTTCGGCAAACCTGCATAGTCAGAGACGCTACGCCATTACGGCCGCGGGGGTGGTCAAGTGTGACGGCTTGGAGGTGCCGGTCATAAATGGCGTCGACGTATCGGATATGAAGTCGCTAATCCCATCGTGTCTGTCTGGTGTCGTTTCTGCGCCACTCATAGCCTCGCTGGATGACGATGCTACCCCGTCGTCCGAACCAGATCCTGTCATCCGCGTCAATGTGGCCGGTCATCTCTTCTGTTCTCGTCGCAGCACGCTGAACCAACTACCGTATTTCAGTGCCATGTTCAAGTGGAAACCAGACACTCGCGAAACCGAGATGATTGACCGTGACCCCGGTCTCTTCACTGTCGTACTTCGCTGGATTCGCAGTGGTTTGCCGTACGACAAGTTCTCGACCGGTTTGTCCACAAACGACAAGCTGCTTCTTGAAACCGAGTTGGTGTTCTACGGAGTCGCCAAGTCGCAATGAGTAGCTTATTTTCTTTGTCGTTCAGCAAGACACTGCGCTTGTTTCCTGAAAATGCAGCGATCTAAACCGTTAGTGGGTGGTTTCGACGCCGCGTTCAATCCCACCATCGTCATTGCGAATTTCCCTGCGCCACCTCCGGATGATGGCCTGTACGAAGACCCGATAACCAAGGAACTTATCTTACCTGATCCATCCAAACACATCTTCATTCAAAACGAGGGTGTCGTGAAAAACACCGCGTACCCGACGTGGGTCTACGAATACTATGGTTTATCGCGTTGGTTGATGGGAAGTCGAGTCACTTTCAATCAAGGCAATCTACCTACGAATCCCATGGGAGGTGGTTTGTTTACATTGGCACAAGCCTGGTATCTGATACTGAGATGCATTAAGCTTGAATCCGCTGCTGAAAATCCCGAGAATCGGAAAGTTCGGCGCTGGTTGACGGCGGATATGTGGCGCACCATACCAGCTGTGGCCAAGGAAAAGTTCGTCGGTGACCCTGCTGTCGACCCCACACCCGCGCCTCGACCACCTCAGCCCCGTGTACGTTACACACTCCCGGATGTCAGACAAAGACAACTAGGGCAGCTGGACCTTGACATCCGCCGTTCTCGCGACGCTAACATGGAAATTCAGCGGTTGATGGAACAGAAATACCCGGATTCGCCTCGCTATATGTCGTCTCCATCTGTACACAGCCTCAGCAGTGGGAGTGGTGGTAGTCGTGGTCTCTTCTCTTCCCCGGATCCACGACAGCGCCGGATGTTGCAAGAGGCCAATCTGGATCAGCAACGTCGGTTAATGCGCAACTTTGAAGCTGTGAGCCCAGCGGGGATGTTGCAGCGAAACCCTGTGGCGCGCGCGTCTGTTCTGTCAGACTCCCAGCGCCGGGCCAGCGAGGCTTTGCTCAGTGCTCGCCGCCTCCAGGCACTGCTGCGCAAAAAGGCCAAGGCGCAAAGGGCCAAGAAAGCGAAACCAACGCCTGTTGCTAAACCGAAAGCAAAGTCGACCGCGCGTCCTGTCGCGCGCAAAGCAAAGTCAAAACCTGTTCGTTAATGCTGCGGTTTACGCTTTACCACAGACAGTTTCTTCACCGTCTTCTTCTTCTTTGTATGTGCAGCTTTCTTCGGTTTTGCCCCTGGTTTGCGCTGCTGTCTGCGACTCTGAGCCGACATATCCATCGCGCCCGGCATCATGGGGTCGTTCAGCGCAGTACGGCCGCCGCTGTTAGAAGACATGGGTCGCTGTGGCATGGGTTCCTCGGGAATACTTTCCTGGAATCGCGCTCGTTCTACACCCCTGTTTTCGAGCTCGGCGAGAACGCGGTCCGGGTTGTTACGCGCAAGTATTCCGTTTGCAACCTGCATCCACGCGTTGACGTCGAACGCGTTACGGAAGTGCGCAGCTAGGGTTGTCATGGACAGTACCGGTTCGATACCACGGCGCTGGCTAAATTCAATCCCTTTCAGTTCGTCGTGGATGAACTGCTCGAATCGGCTTAGGGAAGCAATACGCTCTCTGTCATCGAGCAGTGCTGCGAGGACGACGTTCGCGCAACATACGGCAAGAACGAGAAACGCGTCGATCGCCACTTCTGCAAGGATCTTGCTTTGTCCCTGGTAAGCTACCGCCATGTTTTCCCATTCAGGGAGTAATGGACAGTACTGCGAGAGGGCTTCAAACGTACCAGCGTATCGTCCGCGTGGCAGGAACGACGTGATAAAACTGTTCAAGCCATACTGCAGTACTTGAACATTGTCGAACCCGTCCATCTCGATCAACAGTTGTGCACCAGTGCGAATCAAGCGCAGACGGTCACGCGCAGCTCGGGCCCACGGACAGTTTTTCTGATTGCTGATCTTTTTGAACAGGACGTCATGAAGTGTGTAATACACCACCTCTCTGCACTTGAACTCGTTCTTGTTAGATCGGTTCATGGACCACACATCACGACCAGAACCATACACTTTATTTTGCCGTCTGTTTGGCCTTGCCGGTCTTCTTAGCCTTGCGCTTCGACGCAGTCTTTTTCGGCTTGGTTCCAGTTTTACGCGGTCGACGTTTCCTTGCACTACTCGCCGCGGTCGCAGCCCTAACATTACGTCCTACTTCGCGTTCGAGTTCTCGTCGCCGTGCTGTCAATAAACTGCGGATAAAGTCCATCTTGACCTGTGCGTGATGTTGGCTCATCTCATCGGGATGCATGTCTTCGTACGTCTCTGTAACGGCCATGACCGCGTCCAAAACTGACACGATCTTGATTTCGTCAAACACGATCGATGCAATGACGGGTCCTCGATCCTGCTGCCACATCATTTCGAACAAGACATCCGGTGTGATGGACCCCATCAAATCCCGAAACGCACCGCGGCCGTAACCCCGTGCATCGCGAATAGCGCGGTTGAGTTGCGCGTCGGCTCTGTTTGAGACTGGCGGGTCGCGCCGTCGTCGGTCGGGTGGACTGTTTTCCTTGTCTTCACTATCGCTCATCCTGGTGTACGCAGTGCTACTACTTGTCACAGAAAACAATTCCATGTACTACACAATCGGTTTGAACCGTGGAAAGATGTGCCCGTCAGTGTGACAGACCGTCGCAGCGGTGGGGAAACGACTGGCCAGCGCCTTGCTCTGTGCCGGAGGGATGACGGTGTCGGTTTCGCCGTAGACATGCTGCGAAGCGTGAGGAAACTTTTCGCTCAGCTCTTTGTCGAGACCGGGGAAGAAGGCAGACACGAAGATCAGCTTGATGTGCTCGGGAATGAAGCCCAGTTCCACCATGATCGACAACATGGCACCGCCTTGAGAGAAGCCAAGAATGTACGCTGCGTCCTTGTGCTCGTTTTCCAGTGCGTCATTAATCAGCAAAACACTCGAATCCAGCCCTTTCAGTTCTTGGATGCTGTGTTTGTTAAACACCTTGTCCCACTGCACGTCTCCCTTGTTCTCGTCCGAGTAGTAATACCACGCAAACGCTCCCTCTGCGTCTTGCTTGTCCTCGTCCTTGTCTTTGCGGGTGGGTAGTTCGTGCGGCGCGTTCAAGTAGACGAATTCAAACTTGGTTTTGGCAAGCTTGCCGCGAAACGAAGCCATGCGTTGCTTCAGCACACTAGCACTCTGACCGAATCCATGCAAGCACAGTACTTTGGCCGGTTTCGGCGGTGTAACTGCTGCGGTGGACGCCATTCGCAAATTCAGTCTCGGTACACGTGTGTGAACCCCGGGAAACCATTCTCACCCGTTTCGCCATCATGTCGTATCAATGGTTTGAGAGCGCTGAGCCTGTCGCACTGCGAAAACGACGACGTGATGAGGCCAAGCATACGTTTATTGTGATTGGTTCATACTACAAACACGCCGAAGTCGACTTCACGTATGTCTACGGGGACGACGAACTTCGTCAGTACCTCGTCCAGCAACTGACGGCGTACTACAAGGAACGGGGTGGTGGTGACTTGCCGTTAAAACCACTCACCGTGGAGGAGATGAACGCCATGGACTTGATGACATTGTGCGCGCGCGCGTCGGTCGAGGCCAAGTATCGGATTGAGAACGAGATCGGTTCGGGAATACGGGCCATCGTCCGCTGTCAAGGCCTGCCAGAAACCATCGTCGACGAGAAAACCACAAACGCTGACGCACAGCTCTTACCCTTTGGCGAACCGCCTGTCAAACGGCCGCGTCTTGACCCCGACGAACTGGACGACTTCGACGAAACTGGCTCTGACACGGACGAGTCGCCAGCTACTGACTCGCCGGAGCCGCCGCCGGTGCGTTCACCGGTCCGGGACCCGCAAGGTGGTGCTCCATGGAGCGGTGCAGCGCCTTGAGCGACTTTTTGAATCGCCGACCGATTTTGCGCAAATCTCCAATGTGATCAGCCTTGTTGACACTCAGTAAAAGACAGTCTTCAAACGCCTCGATACACAATCGTTCGTACGCATCGAGTGTGTCGTCCTCTTCGTCATCGCCGTCATCGTAGTAAGCGCGGCACCACTTAATCGCGCTGATCGGCGAGTTGGCAATCTCCGCATTGTTGGCAGCAGCACTGGCACACTTGTCAATGATATCGCTGAGATCTTCGTCGAGCCAGCGAACCAGCAAATTGAGCTGAGACATGGGTTTACAGAAATCCTCCACGATGCCTTGAACGATCTCGTTGCGCTTGGACACCTTCAAGTTGGGTCGCAGCAGATCAAGCAAGATACAGGGCAACGAACAGTAGATACGGCGAAACTCTTCGCGCGCGGTGCGGAAAAAGTTATCCGAACCACTCAAGTCGTCGATCGCGCGTTCTTCATCGATTTTCAGCTGGGGGTGGTCCAGAATCACCGATAAACCTTGCCGAGCCAGCTCGGACCAGTACTCGCGCCGCTTGCTGGGCCGTCGAGCCGATTCATCGCTGTGGCCAACGCTGTAAAGATCGAGCAAGTACTCCGCCACACACTGAAGGACGGGCTGTGCCTCCTTTCGTTCGAGGACATAGTACTTCTTGACAGTACGAAGAACCTGTGACGAGACCCGGAGTGCCGGTACGGCTGCCGATTGATGATGTTTGACCTCTGTGTCTGCCACGTGACCAGCATGGTGGTGAACGACTGGCGTGACTTCTGCCGCAACCGCGCTGCCAGCACTCACCGGTACGTGTTCTTCACTGGGGTTGTTATTCTGGTCCGCCATCGTATTGTGCGAGTATCGCTGTGTGTAGCGCGTCTTATTCCTTGTTCAAGTTTTTCTAGTTCGTGAATTTCACGCGCTTTTATTTGGAACGCTTCCCTCTGTCAGACAGATCACTTCCATGCAACAATTCGCAGACTCACAACCGCGCAGTAGCCTGGTCAGTTCCGAAGCAGCGGTGGGTACGCCATGGCAGCAAAGTGCCGCGCGCCTATTGCCGAAAATCAAGGAATCGGTGGAGGAATTGATCAAGATGGGCCAGAAATTCACCAACCCGCTGCAAAACTTCGCCGTGGTCAGTATCGTGCAGGACCGCGACGACCCTTCTGTCCCGGCGGCCGAGGTCGTACCCATTTGTGGCATGGCGATTCTCCGTGTATTTAACACCGAGAAGGAGGCCAAGGATTTCTGCAAACACATCGCGTCCAAGGGGTACCGCACTCCCACCTTTGTCATACCGATGGGCAAAATTGGACGTTTCCCACCGCCGGCCAATCTGACGAAGGAGTACCACGACCCCACCATGAACCGCCTGATGGAGCGCTACAAACACATGGCCAACGCAGCCACGGATCACATCCAAGCTCGTATTACGGCCATGCGCGAAAAGCAAGACCAGGAACACGCCGATGCGCTGAAACGAGAGGAAGTGCTGCGTAAAAAGCTGAGCGAGCTCGACGAAAAGAAACAGTCCGACTCGACTGGCTCTGACTCTGACACTGCCACTGCTGCCGCGGCCTTGCTCGAAGAGCACAAAAAGGAAGAAGACCAATCTATTCTGCGCCTGAAAGAGTATGAGTACGAAGCTTCTCGACTTGAAAAGGAGCTCCAGCTTCAGCGCGAACAAGCGGCCAAGGAAGCAGAGATCGCACTGGTGACCCACAATAACAAACCCGTCGAGATCGCCGAAAACACCGAGTTGCTCAAGGTGCGGTTTGCCGAGGAAGTCAAGGACCAAACTGCAAGAGCCGATCGCGCGTTTCTATCACGGGCCATCGAGGCCAAACGAGCTGGTCAGCCTGTTGTCACAGAACCCTCGCCCGAACACGCTGTGAACATCAATACCTGTGCGGGTGTGTTCCGCTACATTCCGCATAAGGGCTACGTCGTGGACCAGGCGTTGCTGGCGGCGGACGCGCACCTTCGCAAACACGACATCATTGACCCCGGTATCCTGAAAGCTCGGTTTCGCTCCGATGTGGTCAAGGGGTTCGGACAAGCCGATGCAGTGTTTGCACAAAAGGCTGGTAATCGCAAACCAACCGAGGCCGATGCCGTGGAGATCGAGACGGTAGCGGGCAAGATCGGGTACGTTCCACACCACGGGCCGGTATTGGACGACCGCTTGATGGCCACCGATCAGTTCTTGCAAAAACACGGTTTGCCTCCCGTGTACGGTAAAGAGTACACTACATCGTCGACGCCGCCCCCCGCTGGTTCCAAAGTGGTGGACATCACACCTCCTGCCGGTCCGCGCTAAACCAGGTAGATGGGCCGCCAGAGAAAACACGCTGGGATCAACAGGATCCAGGCTGAATCCCAAAATGTAATCTTGTCCACGCCTTCAATCCGTTCGTACAATACACTGTTCCAGATGTGCATGAACAACCACGTCACAAAAAACACGATTGCAATACCCAGTGCCAAAGGTCCGATCGCGGACTCTGCTTTGCGCAGTGGTGCAGTAATCACGGATTGACTCATCACGTACATTGTACTGGGCAAGAAAAATCCGTCGTCACGTGGCTCAAACACTCGTCGCCATGGAGGCTGTTCACCCCGTGCTCGTCTTTGCTGTACCTATCTCGTTCCTTGCAGGGGTCGTGGTGGGATACTTAGATGGACGGCGGCGTGTACGCGACCACAACCGCGCTGACTTGGCGATTCGCCAATCTCGTTGCCGCGAGGCACTGGACATCCTGCTGCAGGACGTGATTCGTGCCAATCATTTCGTCCGGCCTCACAGTCAACACTATGACGTGTTGATGGACATGGCATCCAGCGCACTGCAAACGGGGGAGGTTACAGTGTCAAACATTGACTCGCAGTACATTATCACCATGGTCCTGGCACTTGCGTGCGCGGGTCTGAAACTCACTTCCCGCTGGGAACGCCTGGTGACGACGGAACTCCACCCCGACATCGAGTGGCGGGCCCGTTTCGCAACGATGCCCATACCGACCAAATCCGTGAAAGCCCTCCTTGACTACACGCCGTGGTATTTGGAAATCAGACACGCGGCGCTACAGTCGGTGGTTGGAGTATCGAACAGATTCGGGCAATATTGAGGACTCGAAGGGGAACCCATTCTCGGGGGTTTCCGAAACCCCCCACACCCACGCCCACCATGGTCGTACTTGAAGAGGGAGCTGCGGCAGCAGCCCTGCCAGCGCCAGCAGCCCTTCCGGTCCCCGCCGCCCTTGACCTAGTGTTACATCAAGTCGTTCGGCCGCCACCACGCTACCCTCTGTCATGGAGCGTTTCGTTTTACCCCATCTGGCTCGTACTCTGGGTCGCGGTGTTCGGTTCCATTACGTACGGTATCTTCCAGGGAAACCGAACCGCCGGGACCGTGGCCGGAATCTTCCTCGGCGTAGTTTGCCTTTTTGTTTCTCCGTTCTTTGCGGTGTGTGGCAACTACCGGAACGAGTATCGAATCTGGTCCATCATTCCGTTTCTAGTCCTCGCCAGTGGCGCATATATCGCCATGATGTTGTTGGCATATTGGTGTCCTATCATGGACCGCGATGCAGCGGTCATTCACAGCGCTGTCTACAACCCTCCCATGGCAAACTTGTCGCAGCTCGTTGTCACCAACCCTTCGGGTTTATGGGTCATCGAGCCTGAACTGCCAGACCGTGCGGTGTTTTCGATCCCGTCGCAATCACCCAATTTTATCGGCTTTGCCATCAACGACTCCTCGACGGTCTTTGTCCTCCAACTCGCTCTGGACGACATACCGTACCCTGGTATTCCGTTTCCCGTCCAATCCGATGGTCGACTCTGGCTTGTCAGCGCCCCAAACGCGTGGCGGCCATCCCTGTACTGGATCCAAACGGACCTTCAGACTCGTTTCCCTGGTCGCAACTTCACGTCCTTCCTGATCGCTACCAATCCTCTGTCCAACTACCATCACAGCCGATCTGTCTGTGTACCCTCGGTGCAAATCTTTGCGGTGTTGGGTGGTTTGGCGTACGGTTACATGTTCTGTTTGCAACTTGCGATTCTATTCTTCAATATACCATGTCGGTGACCTGGTGAGCACGCTACCCCACCACAACCTCGAGCTCCTCGGCTAACGCAATCGCCTTAAGGTGTAGAAACACGGCGTGGGAATGGAGCTGGTACATCATCACACTGGATCGCTGATACTTGAGACAACCCGAGGGTGTATAGACAAACGGATCAACCAAGGCTTTGACCCATTTTCGAACTGCTGCATCGGGAATGCGACACATAATCACGGCCGCCGCTAGTTCCATTTTCACCTCCTTGTTCGGGTCCTGGACAGCGTGAAAACACGCGAGTAACCGACGAGCCAAGTCAGCGTATTGCCCAGCTCCGACAAACGGTCGGGTACCATAACACGTGGCAAAGTAGATGACGTGTGTATAAAAGTACAACATGTCCTCGGTTTGCGGTGTGAGAAACCCTCGTGCCTTGGGCGTAACATCAATCTTCCACTCGGCGCCGTGAACGAGCATGTCGAACAGAATGCCGTTTGTGTCTCCCTTGCGCACAATCGACATGGCCCAGTGATCAAAAAACCCTCCCAAATCAAAGCAATCCCCGACTGGATCTGGGACCAGTGTGGCATCCACCTTGCCGTGAATACAATGTGGAAACAGGGTCTGAATCAGCGCCAGTCGATTGTCAACGCCACAGCACTGTCGCAGCCGCGTACTGAGCAGTCGACACTGGGCAAGGTGTCCACTTAAATCCAGTCCCTGTAGGGCCAATCGCTCAATCACTGTGGTAGTACAGCACAGTAAAAACACGTAATTCCCAGCCTGTTGTTCGCGTAACCACCGCTGACGTGGGTTTCGAAACAGTTCCTTGAGCAGCGAACATGCCATTTCCAATTCCGTGTGGAAAAACTGGGCGTGTCCAGAGGGCACGACCGCTACCACCTCCACCTCCTTGACATCGGTGTCCTCGTCGGTATCGTCATCCTGTTCCTGGTCCCTAGGCCGTTTTTTCAAGTTCGCCGCCATCTCTGTCCACTGCTGGTCGGTTATTTCTGATCGGGTTCAACGTGGCTAAAGTCCAAAAACAACACGTGGCAATCCCGTCGGAGCGCTGCAACGTAACCGTGTTTCTCGTAATGCGCCAGTAACAAGTCTTCCATTTCGTCGATTGCATACATGGGATAATCGCCGAGAAACGTCGGAATCTGGTACTCAATATCGGTTTCGTTTCGATCGGCTGCCTCGATCAGGGCTTGGTTGATATAGTTGATAATCTGGTACGCCGGTTCGATCAAACTCTGGAACTTGTTTTTTCGTCGATTGGCGCATTCCCGTGCTGTCAGGACCTGTTTCGGTCGCGGCAACATTTACTTGCACAAATGGCGTCTGCGGCAACCGCGATTGGGATCCCAACCCCGATCGATGAAATTTCGTTTCAAGGCTGGGACGAACGGTTATACGACGAGGAGAAGTTCAGTGTTATGTTCCCGTCCATTCCTCTCGACGACGGGCTTGTCTCGACCGATGCCATCTACTTCGACACGGATATGCCTACCGCGCAAGTCCTGTTACGCCCTGTGCGCCTCACGACTTTTGAACTCGCCCAACTTCGAGCTCGCAAAACCGCGGAACTGAAACGGACGTTGAGGGTAAAATCGGTTCCAGACCCTTATCCCTTTCTTGAATTCGCGTACGAAGTCGAAGTGTTGATGCGCGCCCCCGTGGCCCTGGACATTCTGCGCCAGGTCCCGCGTGGCAAGGCTGAAATGTGGCCCTTTCCTGTTCCCACTCTGGGCATCGGTCGCCTGCGGCAGTGCATCACCGATTCAGGCGTCGAAACCGTGCGCGAATATTACCCGGCCAAGTTTATTGTCCTTGAGGCCGCCTACCAGTTTGTGCAACGCGTCCGCCATACCGTGAAACAACTCATGGAAGCCAAGCGTGAGGAATTACGAATAATTCGCCAAAAAGCCAAACGGCCGCGTGTCGTGTTGGAAATCCCCGACGATGACGCCGACGGGCTGCCGTCGCCGCCGCCCGCTCATTCCGGGTCGTCTCCGCCGCCACCTCGTGTCGCCCCACTGGTCCAGTCACGCATCAGTCCATACTTTCGCCTGCCGCCGCTCCAACTGGGACCCGTTCCCACATCGTCGCAGCCGCCGCTGTCCCCGCTGGATTTGTTCGGTCGGTTGAAAAAAAAGTCTCGACGCGCCGACTTGCCGCCTGATGTCGACCACTGACGGTGAGGGATGTTCTGGTCGTGGTTGTTTGCGCTGTACTTTTTTTCTTGGTCCTTGTAGTAGAATCGTTTCGACGCCCTTCAACCCTCTGCCGCCATGTCGAACGCCCAGCTCAACTCGATCGGTGCGATGGACGCGTACCTCCAAAACACCTATGGTTACTCTTTCTGGACCTCGGAGTACGTCCAGCACGCCCCCTTCTCGTTCGATTTCCGCTTCACGGATATTTCTTCGTGCCGCCTGAACGAGGAGCGCTCCATCGCCATCGAGCGTGACCATGACTTGTCCGGTCGTGTGTACTTTACCTGCATTCTCGCCTCGCTGTCGGACGTCGCGAACGCCTACTACGTCGAGGATGTCGGTCGTGCCATGTTCGAGACGGTCAAGCTGTCTTGCTCTGGTAACAGCGAGGTGGCTGTCCTCTACCCTGAGGCCGAGCACGCGTCTGAGCAGCTGAGCTTGGCGCGCAACAAGCGTCTGGGAGGTATCAGTGGTAACTGCGACTCTGTCCTCGAGCTGGTGCAGCGAGCTGCCAGTGCACAGAAAATCTGGGTGCAGTTCCGCTTCTGGTTCGGTGAGGACTATGGTTTGTTCCTCCCGTACGTTGCCATGTGGTTGTCCCCCATCACGCTGAAGCTCAAGTTCCGCTCGCTGGCGCAGATCTCCGTCGGCTACACCACCAACGGTGGCACTGTCACCGACTCCACCGCTGTCACCTCGGCCCAGATCGCCATGGAGTGTGTCTACCTGGACGACCCTGAGCGTGCTCACTTCACCAAGTCGTCTCTGCGCTACTTGATGCAGCAAACTCAGCGCTTCTCTCAGACCAGTCTGTTCACCACCAACAACCCCGGTCTGACCACTGTGCAGCTGCAGTCGTTCAACCACCCCGTCACGGAGAAGCTGGTTCTGTTCCGTCGGGCGGCCAACAACGACACCACCGCGGCCACCTTCGGCTCGTACTTCAACTTCAACGGTAAGCAGACAGGTCAGTATGTGGACGAGGCCTTCTCCACCATCACCGAGAAGATCAACGGTAACAAGCGTTGGGAGAACATCGACCCTCTCTGCGCGCGTGTCGTGCTGCCCAAACAGTACCACTCGGTCATCCCCGAGAAGCGTGTGTACATCTTGCCCTACTCGATCAACCCCGAGGACTTCTCTCACCCCGCGGGTTCGCTGAACCACTCGCGTCTGGACAACATGTCGCTGGAAATCACCCCCGCTGCGGCTGACTACTCTGCGGCTGCGAACTACCTGGACCTCCTGGTCTTTGCTCGCAACGTGAACGTGTTGGAGATCAACACTGGTGTTGCGCGTGTGTTGTTCGCGTCCTAAGCATAGCACCCTGTTGGTTGTTCTCACCGACCTGCAGTAAACGAAAAGGTTTGTATTACACTTGATGCACTTACGCAATACTTGAGGAGGACTCGCTGTCGCTGCCACTACCATCACTGTCGCTCAGCTCACCAGAACTCACTTCGCTCTCCTCACTGGAAGATGTGTTGCTGCCGAGCGTCTCGGACGAATCATCTCCACTTTCGGACGCACTGTCCTCGGACGGTTTGTAATCGTCGTCGCGTAACAGGGCCATAAATGTAGGATCCGCTTGCACAAATCCACCCAACACGACGGGTGCGGCAGTTTCCTCCATGGGTTCCACCTCCTCGACTTCGGGTTGCTCGTCTCCGTCAACCCCTTCGTCGTCGGAGTCGCCGAATCCATCCTCGATCATTTTGAGCTCTGCGAGGTCGTAATCGTTTTCGTCGATACATCCGTCGATTCGAGTGGAGGCCACGAATCGGACAGGTGGGCGAACAACTCGACCACTCCGTGTTCGAACGGGAGGAGCAACTGGTTCTGGTTCACGTCCTGCATGGCGGATGATTTCGCCTGGACGACGAGTGATGTGGTCATAACGATGGTCAACAAAGTCAGAGTCAGATTCGGATTCCTCTTCCTCCTCCTCTTCTTCCTCGACAACACCTACCTCCTCCTCCTCCTCATCAGCGTCGTCGTCCAACCCAAGTTCACTTTCGTCCGTCCCCTCGATTTCGTCCAAGGTTGGTCCAGCTGGTTGCACATTCTCCTCGTCGGCTTCGTCGCGCGTATCGGGCGCCTTTCGCTTGGACCCAACCTCTGCGGTGGGCGGCGGCAGCGGAACCTTCTTCTCGTCGTCGTCGTGCTCCATGGCGCGTTGTGACGGGCAATACTTGGTCAACTTGTCACGTGACAATGACTCGTGTGTCGCGTGTCGCCACTCGTAGTGTCACGTCTTGTCTTGTCGTGTCGTGTCCTAGCCCCCTAACTTCTTGGCTGTACTGACGATCGCGCTGCCCTTTTTCTTCCACAGGTACGCTCCACCGACAAGGATGCAGAACAGAAGGAAAATGCCAGTTTCACTGGTCCAAAACGACCACCGCAGATACTTGTATGCCGATTCGTATTGCAACCAATCCACGGCCTCCTTGTCGTAGTCGACATTCTTCAACCCGAATTGAACGGTCGCCGGTGATTCGAGATCCACGTCTGCGGCATACGCCTCGCTTTCTAGGAGTGACTCGTTCTCGTACATCAAGGCGTAAAAGAAGCCTTGATCACCCCAGCCTACACCCCACGAATTCTGCACAATCCAAAACGGTTTGGCGCCTGTCTCGTCCCATCCGACAATGTTCACAGCGTGTACTCCCGATAATTTCGCATTGGCTCCATGCGCGTAGACCCCTCGGCCCGTGTAGTCAAACAAATCATCGTACACTTCCATGACCGACGTAATGACACCCTTGCGGTAGATTTGCGTCTTCATTGCCGCGACGTTGAGCTCGATGGTACGTTTGGAAATGCTGCCGTATTGTTCCGGGTCCTTGTCCTCTGTGTTGGTAACCAGCACCGGGTTGCGGCAGCGATAAATGGATTGCGCTGACTGACACTGTGCTTGACTCCAGGCAGCCGGACAACCACCACCGTCGCCACCTGTCTGCGAGACGACGCCACCATCCGATGTGGCACACCCGCTGCTCGCGTAAGGTAAGTCTGCTTCCGACACTGATCCTTGTGTGGTCATGATGTTCAGGGCAATCGGCACTACGGCGCCATCGCACGCTTCGACCATATCATCGTTTTTGGCACCGTCGCGGCCATAGCAGTCGAGTAAGTACTGTACGCTTAGTTTGTCGAGGTCTAACTGGTCGTTGCGGAATGCCCACCGATACCGACAGGCCATCATCTGGGTGATTGCAAACGCCCAACACCCGCCACACTGTCCCTGGTCCTGTGGCTCGGGCATGAATCCTTCCTCGACCCACCCGTTGAACCGTTTCGGTAAGTCGATGGCCTGAGCGAGTGAAACGCGCGCTTGCTGCTTGACTGCTCTGCGTTGCGCCTTGCTTGCAAACCGAGTCTTGTTGACGGTCTTGATGCGACTAAACGGCTTGCTGAAATCCTTGGCATCGCGCGTCACCACATCCGAATCTTCGGGGATAAACGTACGACGCGGTGCGCCTTTCGACGAACGTGCAAACTGGTTCATCGCGCATCTCGCTTTAACAAGGCGAATTTTATTTCGACCCATTGTTATAGTTATTATCGACACTACTACTGGTTGGAGCCTTGGGACTTCTTTCTGACAGCGCGTTTCTTTACGTAGTCCGTCATGGCACAGGCGCCACACACGCAACCGGATGGCAACGCGGACATGTACGACGTCCGCGACGACTTGGCCATTCGCAGTCTCCGGGTGGAGCGGGTGCTTCGATCCTCGCAACCAGTCTATGCCATCATGGTGGCTGCGACTGGAATGCTCCAGGAACTGTGGATTCGTCGTTTCTGCCGGTCACATCACGACCGGTTTTTCTCTGTGTACCAAATCTTCACGTACGACCGTGATCCTCGCGACGATGTAGTGGAGCGTATTGCGGAGTGGGTGTATCCAGTATTGGGTGTGGCATTGTCGGACGAAGCCATCATGGCCACCGCCATGTCCATGGGCGACCCCTATTTTTCAGGGTATTTATTTGGTCTGGCTGCCTATCTGCTTCAGCACCAGTTTCCCGCCCCCGGAACGTTACCTTTCTTCGTCAATGTGGAAAACTGGCTGATCCGTCGCCTGTCGTTCGACCGCGACGGGTACAATCGGTCGGTGGTGTGTCTGCAACGCCTCGCCAAGCAAAAACTTCCCATCTGGCGTGAACGACGGGCGGCGGTCATGTCTTTCATTGCATCCACCACGTTTTTGGCTGACGACTTGAAACCGATCGTACTTGGTTATGTCGGCTAGAGGTCGTGTCTGTTCGCCGTGTGTGTCGTGCGAAATAATTTCTATCTCTGCTCAGCGTGTTCATACAATCCGCATTCCACGCACATTTCCCATGTCCGGTATCCATGGCAACAACTGGGTGAAGAGTAAGACCGTTAAGGGTCCGGCCGCAGTGAGCTGGGGTCCGCAGCAAAACGGCCGTGGCATGGCATCGAAACCGATGATGGAGGCCGTAACGCGACCGGCGTCGATCGCAGCCAAGAACCAGATGTTCGAGACCGGTCTACCTGCCCTGAACCCCGACCTGATCGTGGGTGCTCGGGCTTCGTACAGCATTGACACGCGCGACGCCGGTACGTTTCAGAGCTGGGACGCGCGCGGTGAAGTTCTCGAGGTGCTTCAGGCCAAGGCTCGAATCAGCGCCGCCAACTACGCCAAGGTGTGGGGTGGTGCGGGTATGGACCCCAAGGTCATGGCCCGCCTCGACAACGACAAACGAGCGTTTGCAGCTCTGAAGGCCTTCAACTCGCAAAGCGCGGGTGGTGCTCGCAAGAGCAGCCAGGCCCCGCAACCCGTCCGTTTCGCGCCCTAGGCCTTTTTTCTACCGTTTGTCACGTGGCGAATCCATCGACCAGAGTCGCCATGTCGTCGCTGTTTCCGAACCTAGAACCAACAGATGTGAATTTTCGACTCAACTTGATTGCAGCCGCGGAACACTTTGCACAAACAGACATGTTGTTAAACGATTGTTCGCACGATTGGAATCATGTTCTCCGCGTTCGTCGCATGGCACTGTTCCTTGCTGCCAAGGAGAACGTTCAGGATACCTTCGCGGTCGAACTCGCCGCACTGTTACACGATGTCAAGGATCCCAAGTACAGTCAAAGTGTCTCCGCCGGCCCCGATTCTGTGCGCGAATTCTTGTCCTTTTACAACTGTCCCCAACCGCTGACGGAAAAGGTGGTGTTCATCGTATCCAACGTCTCGTACCGCAAGGAAATCGCTGCGACCAATGCGCCAGTGACGGTGACGCCGGAGCTCGCTGTCGTGCAAGACGCGGACCGTCTGGACGCGCTGGGTGCAATCGGCATTGCGCGTGTGTTTGCATTCACGGGTGCCTCGCAATTCACAACCGAGCCAAACGGTTCTCGGCGCTTGTCTGTCCTCGAGGACGGTGCGAAACACTTGGCCGAAAAAATCCTTCACATTGCCAGTCGCCTGAAAACGCAAACAGCGCGCGTCATCGGTGCTGCACGCCACCAGGCTGTACAGTCGTTTGTACGCGAGTGGAACGCTGAGATGGAAGCGGACAAGATGTTTTCCCAGTAGGGAGTGGATCACGAACGTGTGTCATGTCATCGTCCTCGTCGTGTTCACGGGGTGAATTCCCTGATTGTCGCTGCGAGCGGTGTGAACTAGAAGCGCGTTATCGTACTGCATACACAGAGTATGGTTTGCGCGAACGAAATCCCACTGATTCCTTGTATTTACAGTGTGAAGACATTGAAGAACAAAACAGAGACAAGGACCGTGAAAACCGTGAAGCCCGGCGCATGGCCGCTAGGCCTTTCGTTTCCGGGTGGACCTGTCAGTACTGAGGGTCGCGCTCGAGGCGACCGCGGGCAGGCGTCCGTTAAACTCACGCGCTTGACTTCGTCGAAATCGCTGTGTTTCTAGGCGAACCGCGTCTTCCGTCAACTTGTCGAAGTCAATGAGTGCATGGGCCTTGATGGCGTCCTGGGCGATGCGTTCTCGACGTCGTTCGGCTTGACGGGCCTCTTGCTCTGCTTGTCGCTGTGCCTGAAGCTTGGCTTCGCACTCCACGCACGAAAACTTGATGTCGTCATCGCCAGTAACTGCCTTGACACACGGCGGGCACGTAAACCCGTCGCATTCCGCACACCCACCAGCAGGAAACGGGTACAGACAGTCGCAGCGCAAACAGCGACACAATTCGACAACATCGTCTGCAGTGACGACGTTCATGGCGTTCGTGTTGTTCATGCTGTCAACTGTTTGGGCACACGCTTTGTTTCCACAATTGGCGTGGTCCAGTTTGGGTTTGGGTTCAAGCCCGCCTTAGGTTTGGGTTTAAGCCTTAGGCTGTCGACGCGTCTGTGCCCAAAATTTTGCCACTTTCACACACACTTTCTCGCTGTCGCCATGGCTGCCACCACTGCGATGATTCCCGAAACACAACCGGGCGCTATGCCTGTCGAGCCTGTTGTTGCAACTCTGGTCTCCTCTTCGCCGGCAAGTCGCCCGTACGTCAACGTCAAGTTGCGCGGTGAGAACGTCGTTGTTTCGTTCAAGGTTGCCCCAAGCGCAACCATCTTCAAACTGGCGAACGCCTACTGTCAACACACCAAGGCCGATCCTCTTGCCTGTCGCTACATCTTTGAAGGTCGGCGTCTCAAAATGGACGAAACCGTGGAATCGATTGGCATGGGTGACGACGACGAGATCGACGTGATGATTTCGCAGATGGGCGGTTAATTGCATGTACTGACAAGTTCCAAACAATCGCGTTCAACAAACTTTTCAATACACTCGTCGCAATAGTTGGCATACACGCTTGGCAACCGCATGGCCTGTGGATCCAGAACCTTGTACACGTTGCTGTCAAACTTTGAGCCGTACCCGCAGTTTACCGACCATGTTCCGTCTTCCCTGCGCTCCGCAGACGCCGCACAGCCATCGCCTTGAAATACAAGAACCTCAGCGGGGTCGAACGCGCGAGGGTTGGTCCACGAAACATGTTCGGGTGTGAACAGCTTGTCGCAGGTATGGCACGCTTGCACCAAGTACGGGCTTGATTTGCAAGTGTACTGGTCCTTGGCGGCCTCCGTTTCGTCGCTGTACAATGGACTGAACTGCACTTTGGCCATGATGGCTGCGAGAGGTGGTGGATATGGGGCAGCAGTGAAGGAAGTCTTGAACTTGATACACAGCAAGTTGTTTCGAGTCTGCTCGCATTCGTACCCAAAGTGTACCAAACGGCGAACAAAGCGTCGGGCGGATGTCAGAGAACAATTCTCGCTCCACACAAACTCCGTTCGTGGTTCCTTTACGTCTTGGCATTGACGCAGAAATTCACCAAAGTGAACACGAACCTCGTAATCGAATCGGGGATTTGGTTCGTGTGTAGCGCTGCTCATTGTCAAACAGACGCGAAACCGTTTTTACAGGAACGCCTTCTCCACAGTTTCAATGGCGCAAGTCGGTGATGTTCTCGGTGCCCTGGAGCGAAACATCGCTGGCATCGAACTCGAAGTTCCGCTATTCGACCGCGAGCGGGATGCCGGAAAGATTGGCGAGTACTGGAACGACCTCGTGAAAGCTAACGAAAACCTTCGGCAAGCCAAGCGAAAGTCACGTTCGTGTAGCGAGCAGTGGCGAATCTATCGCATTCGACAGCGAGTGGAGCGTGTATTGGACCAACTGGATGACATACGTAACCCACTCCATCCGTTTTCGTTCATATTGAGCGCTTTACTGTGCTGGTTGCGGTGTTGTCGGGGTTGAAGGTCGCGCTGTGTTTACTCGTTTCAAAATGTGTTGAATACAGTTAGCAGTTTCCCCTCGCCGCTGTCATGGCTTCGTCTAGTCAACAACAACAGGTCTCTGCACCCGTCATGCTGACGCCGCAGCAGGCTGAGTTCCTGACCCGTCGCGTCGAACCCTTGTCCCAGAAATACGCGCAAATCAAGTACGACATTAGTGTGTTGCAAAAAGAGCAAAAGGTCGTGGCCAAGGAGCTGCAAGACACGTTGAAAGCGTTGCAGAAAACGCATGTCCGGAACATTGCTGCTGACGTGCAGGTCCTGGAGGTGGACCGTGTCAACAATCGCGCTCACGTTGTCCGTAAACGCAAGGGGTTCTCCATGACCCAGGTGGTGACGCAGAAAAAGGTCACATTCAATCGCGACTATGTTGTGGAGGTGCTGAAGGAGTACTGTATGTTGCGCCAGATTCCGCTGGACGTGATGGATTTGGCCTCGTACCTATGGGAGGCAAAGAACCGCACTGTCGCCAAGACCACTGAGGCGTTCAAGTTGAAGGAGGACAATTCGTGTGTATTGCAGCCGTCGGAGGTCATGGACTTACAACCGCATCCTTAAGCGGTGAAGTACGGGATTTTGACGCTGGTGCCATTCACGGTCATCTGGATGTAGCCGAGTGGATTGGACGGCATGGCTTCGGCGACGCCGGTCGCTCCCACAGTGGTTGAGGTGACGGTGTTGAGAATGTGTTGATTTGTGGCGTCAACACCGAGGGTGACGTTTTTGGACAACTGGATGGCTGCTGAGGTCACGTTGACGGCTTGAACTCCGTTGATGGTCAAACCGAGCTGGTTCGCAGCAGGGCTGTAGTACCCACTGGTCGTGTTACCGCCAAAGTAAATGGAGGGCGCACCGACCGAGCCACTGCTGACGTTCTGGCTGGAAATACCACCGGGGACGAGCGAGCTTGGTGTCCAAATCGTTCCGTTATACGTCATCACGTCGCCCGTGCCCGCATTCTGCCGTGCCAGATCAATGGGCGTGGCGGCGCCACCATCGCCACTGAATCGCGTGGTAAACCGGACGTTACTAGCGGATGTGCGTTGGTTGGTTGTACCAATGCGCGAGTTGGATACACTGGTTCGCGATGTATCGCTCGTACTCAATCCGCTCTTTAGTGTATCTATCTCACTCTGTAGCCCAGCGATCGCCTCTTGTAACTGTGTCAAATCGGTCAATCCCTTGAAATCCTGCCGCGACAACGTTTCGTAGCGCTGGGGTGGTGGTGGCGCTTGGTACTGTTGGGACTGAACCTGGACTGGTGCGCGCGGGTATCGCGGTGTTGTCTGATACATCCTGCTTGATGCTCCTCTTGCACAACTACATCTTTAATAACAAATTTCCCTTGTGTGTTCGTTCGCGCTCACGATGTTTGCGGTTGTGCAAACACAATGATTCCTTTCATGACCCGGTAACTTGCAATCGATTCGCTGATGGCACCGCGTGTATCGGCTTCAACCACGGCGGGTTCTTCGTCGCTGGGGTTCAGTTCAAAAATACTGCCTTCGCGTTCTCCGTTGACACTGTACTCGTAGTCTCGTAGTTCAACCATTTGTTGATCGGGGAACACAGCCGCTGCATGGTGAATGACGTAACGCAGCGGGCTCGACTCGCGTTGCAATGCCTTGACAGCCGTGGGCTCCAGTGTCAACCGACGAGGATTGTTCGAATCAGGAACGAAATACAACGGGGCGAGATTCTGCTCTAACCCGGCTTGAACGATGGGGTTGGCCAGAACGAGGGGATCGGACGAGGACAGTGACGATTCCTTTTGTTCGCTGTGCCAAATCTTGTATCCAATCCAGATCAGACCGATTCCACTGAGCAAAATCCACGGAAACGACTCGGGCATGATGGTGATGGCAATCAATCACTCCGCTGTTGTTATTCCGAAGCCACAAAAATTAATCACGTGTGTCTGTTTTTTTCGCCGACGTATTCAATCGCCATGTCGTCATTCGCCGCCGAGTTTGCGTCTGCCAAGGAAGAGCTCAAACAGGCCGAACCCGCTCTTCTTGCTGAAGTATGGAGGACGTATCTGCAAGATATCCGAACTAAAGGTGTAGAGCGTTCTCTCTTCCACTATGAAGCGCCTCGACCCGTGCTGCTGCAGTTTGCCGAACAACTGGAAAAGCTAGAACCCACCGTGCTCGTTCGCATCGATCCATTCGGTGTTCAAATCTTGCCGCGTCGCACCGTGTACGACACGCCGACGTTCTTTGACGACCCTTCCTTTGACAAGTCCGCTGATCACGCGTTCGCGGAAGGGATTACGCCCGCTCTTCGCGCGTTTCTGGAGTGGAAATTCCACCACGTCACAGCCCCTGGCGGCCTGTTGTTATGGGTGCGCAATCCTGACTCCGCCTCGACGCAGTACAACCTCTGCCACGGCCACGTTCCCATGCAAGACGATCGGATTGGTACCTTCCACATCAACCCGTCGCATCCATCGCATGTCTTGCCGTGCTGGCACGTCGAGCAGTCGCATTCCCTCTTTTCTAAGCTCTACCCCGCCTACTCCTTCTCCAAATCATGGCCCGCTGACGGTCGCGTGCGTGTCTTTGGTTTCAACGGACGGGAACTCGCTGACAACACTGTGACACCCACACCCGTGTCCACTGTCGCGCCTTGAAAATGCACTGTTAATAGCAACTTTAATGGGCACAAAACTTGATTACCGTGATTAACCCGACCACGTGTATCGGTTTCGTGTCTTGGCCGTTTCACGTCCGTCTGCCATGTCTGCCTCGATCGCCGACCAGTTTGCGGCTGCCGTGGCCGCGGCCAAAGACCTCGAACCTGCATGTCTAGCCGACTTGTGGGCCAAGTATCTGGCTGAAATCCCCACCAAGGGTGTGGTGCGTTCCTTTTTCAACTACGAAGCCCCGCGACCCGTCTTATTGCAGTTTGCGACCCAACTGGAAAAGCTCGACCCCAGTGTTCAAGTTCGCGTCGATTCGTTCGGCATCCAGATCTTTGCGCGTCGCACCATTCATGACGCCGCAACCTTCTTTGACGACGCCTCGTTCGACAAGTTTGCCGAAGTGGTGTTTGCGGGCGGTGTCTCCCCTGCGCTACACGCGTTTCTCGAATGGAAGTTTCACTATCTCCAACTCTCTGGCGACAACTTGCTGTGGGTGCGCGATCCCGACTCCACCTCAACGCAGTACAACCTGTGCCACGGCCGCGTCCCGATGGGTGATATTCGTGTCGGCACCTTCCATGCACACGCGTCGTGTCCGTCCAAAGTCTTGCCGTGTTGGCACGTGGAGCAATCCCATTCCCTCTTTTCCAAGCTCTACCCCGACTACTCTTTCTGTAAGTCATGGCCCGCAGACAGTCGCGAACGCGTCCTCGACTTTGGTGGCCGTGAACTGGTCAACGACGCCGCCGCCGTACACTCTGTGACGCCCATCGTCGGCACCGTCACGCCCGTCTCCGGTTCAGTCGTGGCGCCAGTCGCCGCCGCTGCAAACACCGCCACGCCTCTACCTGTCCCAGCGCAGACCCAGTCTCAGTCCAAGCCCGGGACCAAGCCCGGGACCAAGTCTCCCACTGTGGGTGACTTGGTGTACGCACGTGCCGACTCCGCGGACGGTCGTCTTCGACTCTGTACGGTCAAGTGGACAGCCGCTGCCGGTTGTGACTTATTGGAAGTAGTGCAAGGCCAAGGTATCTTGAAGCCGAGTGCTTTTTGGGCAGAGCTCGGTGCTGTCGTACCCGCCGAACCCTTTGCCGCTGCCATGCCGAGTCAAGTTCAGAGCAATCGATTGGATCCGACAGAAACCGCTCTGTTTTGTACGGTGATCCAAGCCTACATGGCGAATTCCGCCATCGACATCGAGCTCCATCCGACAACACGTCTGGCGTTTCATCGCGCAAACAAACCGGAAAGAGTGTTTGGGAAAGCGGAGCTGGCCTCATCCGACGTCCTCAAGGCGGTCTGGTTTGGGTCCGACGACCTCATCGTGACTCTGCACTGTTCAGAGCCGTGCATGGCGGGTTTGTTCGACGCAATCGTCATGGAACCCGTTGTTTTCGCCGTGTCAGCAACCCCCGTGTCTGTATCCCCAGAGCCAGATCACAAGGTCGGTGATTACGTCGTCGCAACCGATACTCTAGGTGATTGCTACATTTCGCAAATCATCGCAGTCGACCAGTCTGTGGACTCGATTCGTGTCCACTACCTGGGCTGTGCCTCTCGCTATGACGAGTGGATCCCCATAGTGTCGTCCCATCGCCTTGGCGCACCGCTGCAATTCAACGTGAAGCAGCTTAAACTTGCAGTGGGAACGGACGAAGAAATCCGTTTGATGCTCGCCATCCTAGAATGTGCACCGATTCTGCGAACCGTGTATGAAGGTGTTGTTGCTGTTGACGTTGCAGATGGCAAGGGTGCGGTATGGTTTGGTGGGTATGAACATACCTGTGGGCCCTGTGTGGCTCACATTCAGTGCGTGCTCGGAGACCGGGTTGCCAAGGTTGCCATGTACTATACTAGCTTTGACTCTTCCGAGCGGCCGTTCGATCCTATCATTACTCTCAAGCACGCACTGCCCGCACAAAGTGCGTCGGTTGGCACAGCGGTCTAAAAAAAAATCCTCCCCTCTGTTTGACTTTATCCCTGGTTGTCGCAACTATGTCTGCCTCCTCAATGAAAGCGGTTGGTTCCCGTCGTTGTGTCATGAATGGAAATTGCAAACACACCTCAGGTGGTCTGAACAAGGACCGCCTGATGAAGGTGAAGGTCGGCGAGGTTCACGGCAAGGCCGTGTACCGCATTGTGTCGCGTCGTAAACACAAGGCCGCCAAACGTCTGAGCTCCCCGTTGCGCAAATGGGTGTTGGCTGTCCGTATGGCGAAGAAAAAGCTAGGCATTCGTCGCGATGCGTTCGTCAAGGTCAAGAAAGGCGGGCGTCTGTATGCGGAGGCCAAGCGTTTGTATCGCGCCATGTAACGTGGGTTGACCGCTAAAAATACATTGCCTTTTTGCGAGGTCCGCGTGGGGTGTAGGGTGATCACCGTTGCTCTTTGTTTCCGCGTGGGGCGGACACGCTCAGGCCCAAACTCGATAGTGCCACAGCCACAAAACTCATAACTCCACTAGCCATGACCTCTGCCTCCTTTGAGGACGTACTGGATTTCGACGCACCAACTCCAATGATCCATCCTGGATTTGGTATGTATGAACCGCGGCCTGCAAACGGCACACCTGAGGAGCTTGCCGCGCACGCACAGCGCGTCGTTCCATTCGAAGCCGCGCTTTTCGACGACTACAATCCCAGCGAGCTCAGTATCTGTTTGCGTCGACTTGCCAAACCCGAGTACACGATCCGTAAGTGCGTCATTCCGGCCGATGATCGGCGCCTCGTCTACAACTGGATGATTGCGGTTCGCTTCGACACGGAAAACTGCGGTCGCTGTGTCGCGTGGTCGTCCTTGGCGATGCGCTACTTTGACCGCTACCTTGACCGTCAGCCTAACTTTGACCTGGAAGGCAAGTTTCAGTTATTGGCCATCGCGTGTCTTACCGTTGCAGCTCGCCTGGTCGATTTCGGTCAAGGTTCGGATTGGATGGCGCCTCGCTCGCCATGCCTGACTTTCAAAACGGGCCATTTCCATAGCTCCGTCACGGGTTTCGCCTTTTCTGCTGCTCAGATCGCGGCCATGGAGTGGGACCTAACCTTTACGCTGAATTTCTCACTCTCGGACGTCACGGCTATCCAGCTCATCTACCTGCCCCCTGTGATCGAAACCCTCGATGTGGTGGCCTTGGCATGTCTTGAATTCCTCATTGATGTGTTTACCAGCCATGTGGACTATCCCAAGTACGGTGTCCAAACCGTCGCTAACGCATGTCTGCTCTACCTGTATGGCATCGAGCTCTGCGACGAGAACAGCATCACGGTGTTGCCATCCACGCCCGACGACAAGAAGTGTCTGACAGTGCTGTGGAACATGCTGCGACCGCGGCCGAACCTCGTTGACAGCGATTTCATTGTAGCCTATCCGGTCCATCACATCTCTTCCCTCCTGGACGTGCTATCAGCCGACCAGTCACGTGCGTTGCCCGATCCGTGTTCATTTTCTCCGTCACTGTCTGTTCAACCACCACCGACTGGCAAACATGGCCGATCAGCAACCACCGCAACAATCACTTCCAACCGCAGCCCGGAAACTTACCAAGACCTCCTCCGCGAGGAAGCCATCCAAAGGGTCTGGCTCTACGAGAACAAGACCCGTGGGTCCGAGTTCCAGGGCCCTTTCCGGCCAGCCCTCCGAGAAACGGCCCCGCGATCCAAATACGCGCGGCGGTCTGAGGATTCGCCCCTTGAATGTAAATTCATCGAATTCCCTGCAATCCCGCTCGACTTCCAGTCTCCCTCCCAGGAATCCCGCACCCCACCGCTCCGCTCCTCTCTCTCTGACCTTGGCCCAACCTTCGACGGCCGAGATCGAGGAACTGACGGCGTTCGTGTCGGACACGGCGAAACAAGCCTTACGCCAATGTGCGAGTGAGTTCAATACGTCAGTGTGTGATTTTCTAGAACAAGTCGCTGTAGTAGCGCCGGACAATCGTGAACACCTTGACCTGGCGCGCTCTGAGTTTCAAACCCGCCTGGCCAAAAACGAAGTGCTGTTCAATCTTCCTGCAGAGCTCAGTGTCTCCTTGTTCCTGCCTTATCTGGAAATTGATGCTGAAACTGGCCAAGTCACTGCTGCCTCGCTGCAAAACCCTGCAGTAAACAAGTTTATCCACCAAATTCGTTCCATGTTCGGCGACACCCAACACGCTTCGGCTGCTTGGGACATCCCTGCCTTCTGGGGTGCATTGCCGCCTGAAATTCAAGAGGTGGTGCTGCGTTACCTGACTGTGTTCAAGAACAATCTCGAACTGTACAAACAAGCCAAGGTACAGTTTGGTGGAACAGCTCAGTCCCAGACACCGGACTTGAACGGTATAATGGGTCCCATCATTGAGCGCATCAAGTCAGTCATGTCGGAAGTGAAATTGTCGGATTTCGCCGAGGTAAAGAGCATGGAAGACATGTTGCAACACCCGAAAATTCGCGGCATTCTGGACAAGGTTCTTGCCCAAAGTCCCGGCACCGGCTCCGCCGACTCCTCGTCTGCGACCACCACACCGCCTCCTGACTTTGGCGCTCTCTTGAACAACGTGCTGCCTGGCCTCATGTCAAGTATGGGTACGATGTTTGGAGAGATGGGGGGTGGGGGTGACCCAAGCCCGGGGGGTGCCAGCGCCACCGAGGCCGATCCCTACATCACTATGTTGGGCAACTCGTCACAGATCACGGATATGATCAAGAACATGGGAGCGCTATTCAGTGGTGGTGGAGCAGCTCGTCGCGCCCCACCAGTCCAGGCGGCCGCCCCCGTCGCTGCTGTCACCGCATCGTCGCCTTCCGTCTCTGACTTTGACCTCTCAGACTGTGTCACTGCGGTGCGCAAGTAAACAAATTTTGTTTTACCAACTTCAGTACGTACAGTCACCAACACAAACAGGTTTTTCATGTCTCAGCGCGCCCAAGAAATCGAGCGTTTTGCGAGCACCGTTCGTTCGTCCAAACTTGTTCAAGGCTTTGTCGTTCCTGAACGCGAAGACATTGAACCATCGATCCGACCATGGATTGGCAACGTGAAGGCAAAGCGGAACTCCACGTTTCAGCCCGTCCAACTATCCAAGTTTTCTGCAGATTCGACCGATCGCTTCATGCAGAAACGACTCACTCTGATCAGTGAACAAGTCACCAACAACGCGTTGCCTATCTCCGCACAGATCTCGGCACGGTACTCGCGCTCGGACGTTATCAACCGGCAGTTGTACGATGGTCCCGGCAACCCAGCGCTTGACTACTTGTTTAACGGCACGTACATCGGTCCCAACAACAACGCCGGTGGATTACGACCGTTCCCGGTTCCGTACGGCCATGCCTAGGGCGCCACTGCGGTAGATGGATTCGCCGGCAACGCCTCCTTGAGCTCGACTGGGGCAGCGGGGCCTGTTGCAACCGCGATCAGCGCCGAGTCCTTGAGTTTCTTTTTCGGGCAGCAACACGTGAAACACTTTTTGAAAAACCCCTTTGGGATGTTGATGTTGATGGCCCCTTTAGTGGCTGCACACACCATGTCGACAATCACGTCAATCAGCATTGAATCATAGCTCGATTTCGTCTGCTCGGCGATGTCGTCGAGCATCGCGAACAAGGCGCGTTTCTTGTTCTGGCCTGATTCACCGGTCAGTTCGTTTTCCACGGCCTGCGCGGCGAGCAGGGCGATGCTAGCCCACGTCGAATTTTCGAGCTCAAACTCGGAATCAGAGTGGTGGCCGAGCGCTGCAGCATCCTTGTAATGAGTCTGATAACTCTGAGTAAACTGCTGTGTGATATCCTTGGTGGCCTGTTGCAGCGCTACCGGTAATTGCAGTTTGATTTTCGACATGTTCGGCTAGGCGCAAGTCACTGACACACACACTACTCAGATCAACAAAATTCTGCCTCACGGCGACTCCCTTCTCCATGTTACACGCCCTGTCAAACCCGAAACCGTTTCGGTTTTTACAAAACCCGCAACTCCCCGCAAAACCCGCAACGCAAACCCCAAAACCTCAAATTCCACCGCGATGGCGCTAGAACTGTCGGACCCCAAACCCTTCTTTGACTTCCTGGATAGGTGCACCAATACGGAGTCGCGCGAAGCATGGTCGCTTGGCCAACCGTTTCACGGCGGCTATTACACCGAGGAACAAGCCACTGCCATCGCCAAGTGGGTCAATGATCCAAAACTTCACTTCCCTGCCACGGTCTCCGTCGAGGCGGTGGGTCAGCCACCCGTCGGGCCGCGATTCAAGCTGCAACTCCTCCCCAAACTGGGAACGTTCAAGCCCGTCAAGCGGATCACTGTCAATGACCGCTTCTCTGCGTTCTACCTGGAGTCCGTGGATGCCATCTACGCGGTGGACACCAATGGGTCTGCAACCATGCGGGTGTCGGGCAATGCTGACGGTGTCAAGTTCACCCCCACGATCCTGAAAGAGGCGTTTCCTGCCTCGCTGGCCGCCAACTCGTCCATCACCCTTGATGGGTACACGTTACTCTACGCGGCTCAGTTTAAGCGCGGTTCTGTGGAGGACCCGTTCAAAGACTTGACTGGCAAGCCGCTGCGTTTCCTGGGTGACAAGGAGTACCGAATTCACGGCGGTGTGCTGACCGTTGGGTCCCCGGTGGTCACGCCCACCCCAGCCCCGGAACCTGCTGTTTCAATTCTGAAACCTGTCGCTGTTAATCCTGTTCCCGAACCCGTCGCCACTGTCGCTGTCGATCCGCCTGTCGCCGTCTCGGTATCCACCCCGTCTGTCCCCGACGACAAGTGGGTGGAAGTGCCGTCCTCGCCCGAACCAAAGTCTGTCACGCCCGCTGCTGAGGTCGCTGTCGTCGCACCCACTGACCCCTTCGCCTCCGATATCGTGGCTCCTACCACCACGTTTGCCAAGCGCCAGTTTTGGTGCAAGATGAACACGGCCTTGCTCGCACTCAAAAAGGGAGATGTCATCTTCGTCTGCACTGGTGACCGAGGGCATACAGCGCGTGGTTTGCTTCGCTGCAAGTTGACGTGTGACATCGCCTGGAATGCCGATCCGGACAAGTTTGGGTGCGGAGTCGTCGTTTGTCCTGTCAACAGTCCGAATGTGGAAATGCGCATCCGTTTCAACGGGAGCTACTTCGCCGTCAAGCCGTTGTTCCTTCCGACCTGCAACCTGGATGCCGCGGTCGTGATGTTGACGTCAGTGGGTCTTCAATACGATTCGAGCAAGACCGCTCATTCCCTGATGTCCGTTGCTGATTCGATCACCTTTTGCGATTCTGCCTGACCCGTGCCCCGGGAAGCCCTTCTTCTCGAATAAAAAAAACCAAAACCGAAAACCGTTCTTTTCCAAGTTCCCAGTCTCGTCATGCCCGTGTCAGAGTCATGCACCGGTTGGACCCAGCATCCTGCCTGGCGCTTCTTCTTCTTCCTCGAAGCTTTGTATTATGAAATCGAACCTACCGCGGATCGGTCTGCGTTGCGTCGCCTCCTCCTGGGCGCGTTCGTCAAGGCCAGTCGTAGTACACCGTCCGTCACTCCAGTCGCAGTGCAGCGCTATTTTCGCCATCGTTCTCTGGAAACCCGGTCCACCTATCCTCGCTCCACTCGCCTAGCCATTCTGCCATCCAATCCTGCTGCCACGCATATAATTTGGGGCAAGGAAACCAAGTGTTTGCACCATCTTCAACTCGTCTTCCCAGCTGAGCCTTGGAACATCAAGGCCGTGCTCCATTCGATCGATCGCTATGAACCTCAGGACGAAACGGTGTTGGCTAAGGCAGGCATCGCCTTTTCTATTTGCGCGACACCAGGTACAAGATAAAGCCAAGCATCAGGGCGCACAACAAGCTGAGAAACTTGATCAAGTCGTCTTTGCTGATCACAAACACGGACGATGACGATCTTGACTCTGCCCCAGCGTCGTCGGTTGCTGCCTCGTCGACCAGCGTTTCGAGACGAGGAGATCGACGGTTTTGCACTTTCTGTTCGGTAGGGGAGTGGTTACGGCGGTTGGTTTCGCCCTGAAGTTGAGGAAACGGGTACAAGCTCTGGTCTAGAGGGCTCGTCACAGGGGGTTGTTCGGGTGGGGACAAGGGTTGGATGGATCGCATTACATACGGTCTCTCTTCGACCACGGCCTGAGCTCGAGCTCGGTCGGCTTTCAACGTGGCTCGGACCGGATCCGCCGCAGGTTGGACCCAGGACATGTTGGGTGGATTGCCTAGCCCCATCGCAATATACATGTTTTGAATCTCGTTTGGTCCATACTCGCCCCAGTGTTGAGAGATGGCGTCGGGCGCATCGCTGCGCATCGAACTGCGACGCTGGATGGCGTCCATCACATCAACGGGCATGTAGGGCGTGTATGGTTTGCGGTCGGTACTCACGCGTTTCGAGGGGTTATCCACACGCACAAATGTATTACGCCGCATCAACAATGAATGACACCACCACTAGTTCTAAGCGATGCCAAACAAAAATTAATCACCCAAACCAGCTGTTTACGACGCGTTCACACGGTACACGACGTAGGCCAGCGCACCTGCGGTCACGCTGGAAATGCGGATCCAGTAGGAGCTGTGGACAGTGGTGGCAATGGTCAAGGCAGCACCGACGAACGTACCACCGGTACCCATGGCAATGGTCACGGTACCCGCACCGGTGTTTGCGATCAGCAAGGGTAGTGTCATACCCACTTTCGCGCGAGGAATAGCGGCAATCAAGAGGGTGGCAGTGGGGAACGTAAACGTCGAGCCAGCAGCAGAGTGATTGATGATGCCGCCAAGAATGTCTGACGGGGTGATGGTGTAGGTGGTCACCGTGGAGCCGGTCTGGACCGAAGTGTTCAGAATGAGACGACCCGAAATGTTACCGCTGGCGTGGATCGAGCCAGACGTGGAGCTGGATCCATGACCCATGACTTCCAGGTTGGAAACCTGCAGCGATTGAGTGGCCTTGCCGAAATCAGAGACAGACATGGTGGTCGGAAAGAGTGTGTGAGAGACTTGGAAGCAGCTTGACTTAGGGCCAACAATTTTTTCCGTCAGCAAACTTCGCGGACTGTGCCGGGTAACTTTTTCTTGTCGGACTGGTGTCAGACTTTCCTTTCCCACATTCAGCGATGCAACGATTCAGTACCATCCTGTCGCAAGGTCCGAGTGGTTCGTTCAGTCAAAACGCCCGTTACAAACCCGCCCGATCGGCGCCGGCCGAGGCCCGAAAACAAGCCGCCAAACTAGTGCATAACTCGTCGTCGGTCAATACTGTCCCAAACACGCTGGTAAAGAAAATCATTCCGAGTACGGTGCAATCACTGTGGTTGCAAGACGTCCGTCCAGTACAAACCGGTCGATTGTCGCAGATGGCGCCGGTTCAGAAATCAATGCCGATCTCCTACAGTCGCAGGTCAGTTCGCATGTCCTCCAACGTGGGCCCAAGTGGTCTTAAACTCGTTTAATTCCGAGTCAACTAAAAATAGAACAACGGTTTCTTGTCTTGAATCCCCACGTGGGTTGAGTTGCCATGCGATAAGCGGTGTCCTCTCTTCCTTGAATAGCCCCCTTTCGCTCATCATCTCATTATCCTGGACAAACACACTCGGTACATGTCATCCTATTTGTTGTCATGACGACCGCTGTGATCGACGAAGCGTTTCAACGAAACCTTCTCGCAGGATACACCCGGTTGACGCAGTGTGTGGGTCGCTTGTTTCACTCCTTTTCCTCTCCGCCTCGCCGGTTTGGATCCTCGTTTCGCCCCGTGGTTGCACAACCCGTCGTCAACGACGTCGCAGATAGCGGACAGCCCTTTGTTGGCGACCTACCACCCTTGTCCCTGGCCACCGACCATGTTTGCAACGACGACGATATTGCTGTTGTGGTCTACGACGATGACGAAGAGGACGAGGGGGGTGTTTCTGACGGTGGCGACGAGTGTGTGACGCCACCAACGATGCCCATTGACCCTATGTTTGCGCGAAAACGGGTCACGATCAATTTTAGTGAGTTTAAACGGCTCAAGGACGCACGTCATTTCTGCAAAAAGTGCAAACAGACCAAGACCAAAGCGGACTTTGTACAGCGTCAATCCAAGAACTACGTCCTGCTCCAGCACTGTGCAACATGTCGTGCAAAGTCGCGCAAGAAACCGCCCCGCAAACTCATCGGCCATGCCCGCCACGACTCGGTCTCTGCCACTGTCGTCCGCTCAGGACGCGCTGCTGCCACCCGGAAGGGCCGCGGCGAGTTTGCTAAGGGGCGACACGCCGAAGACGCGTCCGATGACGAACACACTGATTCCGATCAGTAACAAGACGATCAACGAACGTTTCAAGATGCTGCCGCCGAACAGCAACTGTTTCATGTCGTTTTGCCAGCCACCGCTTCCGGCAACCACCACGCCTTGCTGTTCCGGGGCTGCCTGGGCCGCCGCCGCTGCAGCGCGTTTGGCTTGGATCGTGTTGTCGAGTTGTTGTTTGAAGTTTGCAGCGGTGGCTTCGTCCATGTGTTTCATCAGGAATTGTAACGCAGCACCGCCTGTCATTACATTATTGCTCTGTACGTCGCGAACCGCTGGAATCTGAGTGATATCGGGGTCCTCGTCGCGCGACGGGGCTTTCAGTTCAAACATGCCCTGTGCCTGGGGCGATAGCTGTTGGTAGCCACCATACCAGATTTTGCACCACAAACAGGTTTCAGGATCAAGGTAGGCAATGTAGGCAGCCATGTGACCGAATCCTTTTTTTGCAAACGATAACTTGTTGGAACACTTGTTTCTCACATTTTCTAAAACGCAATGTCGACGTATACGGTGTTCCCTCTAACTCAGCTTCGCAGGGAACGACGAAGTGATTACGCCACCGCTGTGGCCGTCGCCGATTCCTCCACCGCCGTATTAACTGGTGGCGGTAGTGGTGGGCTTGGATTTGCTGTGGCGTCGCCGTTGTTGTTCGACGATTTGTCGAACAACTTCCCGCAATGGGATCCGTGGTACTTCTGTGTCGGGACCTACACTGGCAGTACTGCCACCGCTGCCAGTACTGGAACCACTCGGTGTTAGGGTGGAAGGCGCCGGGTTCTTTTCTTCCTTGTCGTCGTCGTCTTCGTGTTCTTCTTCCCGGATCCGCAACATAGCTTGGGCGGCCTGGGCTGCCTGACTGCCGCGGACCATTGAGTGTAAGATTTGTCGTTGTACGATTTTGTCCAAGTCAATGGAACTTGTACTCTGACTCTGGCGTTCTCGTCTGCGCCCGCGCTTGGTATGACGGGATAACGGGAACGGTGGTGTTAGGTGGTTGGATCCTGCTGTCATGTCCTGGGCCGCCGGAGCTGCACCCGCCGCAGCGCTCCCTGAGGCCCCTCCCGCCGCCGGTTGTGGCTGATCCTTGGGCTTGCCGGTCAAACAACTACACCCACACCCGTCCTTCTCGTCGCTGGTGCACGAACAGCGACAGTTTCCAGCCTCTTGGATGCGCTGGTACAAACAGCGAACAGCCAAGCCTAACAGAATAGGAGCCGCTCCGATGGAGGCAATAATCTCCGCCATCCTTCCCTGTATTGCATAGTATAGCGTATCTTTTTTATGTTGGTTGCTTGGTGATTGTCCTAACCACGCCCTTCCCCGGAATGGCTCAGGTCTGGCTTCCACCTCCGCCCAACTTCGTCGGGAACGCCAGCTACGGCATTGCGCCCCGCAACACCAGTTTGTTGCTCCACCCGCCCTATGTGCCCAACCAGTCTCTGCCACCGCGCCCCGACTTGCCTGGTCGAGATGACGTGTTGTTTCGCCAATCGCTGGCAACGGTCGACCCTCGGCCGCGAAAAAGCAGCTACAAACCCCGTCGGACATTTTGGGCGCCGAAGCGCGAAACGTACAACCAGGCGCCCTCGGAGCTGAAACACCCGGCCATCAAAGCGCAAGAGTACGAGCACCGTCGCGCGGCCGCGAAGCGTCGGGACTGGCAAGGCTTGAACCCGGCCAAAACCGGTCGTGACGCGGACGGAAACATCGCGGGTGGCTTGGTCGGTCAATACGTGGATGCCAAACCATATGGCCTCGATGCAGAGCTGGCCCGACCCTCGCGCCGCTACATCTGGGACCGGTATGAAAGCGCGATTCACAAAGCGCGCGAACCCGAGCTGCTCAGTATGACTCCGATCCCATCACTCGGTCCCACTGCGCGCGGCGCCCTGAACGCGTTCGAGCATAGCCAAGGTCAGAAGGACGATTACGTGCGCAACCAACGCGACGGAGCGGCTTCAAAACCCGCTGCGGCAGTATTGGCATCCAGTTCGGCACAGCTCGGTGTAGGCTATTCAGGTCGAGTCAATGAAAAACAGCGCGATCATACCAGTATGGCCCTGAGTGCAATCCCCCAGCCCATGCGGTATGGCGGCGAGGACCCCTTACGATCGGCCGCTGGGTGGGCGGATCGGCGCAAACGTGGTGTCGACGTCCTGTCCCCTTTGCCGAGTCAAATCAACCACCCTTACACGGAGTCTGCCAACCGGTCTTCGGACCAGCTCCACGACCAGGGAGAGCAAGTCAAATCCAGTCGTGAATCCACCAGTTACAAACCCGCCGGTTCTGCCAAGGTAACCTGGGCCCCGTCTAACTTGGCTCGCTCGCTGCAACTCGAGGACCGTCAAGGAGATCATCAACGGGCCAACAATCGCTTCCCTGACATCAAGGTCATCTCGTCGTACGCGCCGCGCCAGACCAACCGCCAAACCTTGATGCCGCAGACGGAACGCCGCCAGCCCGTCGAGCGTCTCACCCGTAACGAACTGTTCCGCCTGGATCCTACTGACCCCAAGACGATCGAGGTCATGACTCGTCGCAACAACTACCAGGGAGGCGTTCATGTCTTTAACCAACGCGGTCGCTCCCTCGCGGATCTACAGGCACGAGTTGCAGAAAAGAACTCTTTATTGGGCGGACCGGTCAAGTTACAGTAGCGTTCTTCTTGGCAGGGTCGCGTTCGTGTGTGCCAACCCGGTTATCGCACGATTTGCACTTCCCCAAAATGACCAGGCTAGGATTTGCCATCAACTCTTCGATAAAGAAACGACAAACCGTGTCTTTCATCAATGACTTGGTCTCGGGTGGTCTGCGTTTGTGGAATGCGATATCTTTCTTGCATGTACGACACTTTTCCGATGACGTGGCGCTTGGTCTTGATTCAAAAAACTCCTCGAAATACACGTTGCAAACTCCTTGTCCCATGGCCGCCGCGACGGTTTCCGGTGCCGGTCGGCTCTGGACTAATCGTCAATTAGGCTAAGTCGCGCGTGGCTGACAACCGTTTTCTTTGCCACCTGTTCGTTGATGGCGTCCGCGTTAACACTCGAAGACTGTTTGTGTCCCATCTGTCTGGAAATCTGTTACAAGCCTCGATCCTTTCCCTGTGGCCACTCTATCTGTTTGAAGTGCCGCAGCACCCTTGCAGCGGGCTCTGAAATTTGCCCCGAGTGTCGGCTTAAGTGCGACCAAGACTCGTTCCGACCAAACTACTCGTTCGCTCGCCTTGTTGAACGGGCCTTCCCCGACCTGTACACACTCGCCAAATCCAAGTGTCTGTTATTGGACTGGTTATGGGCCAAAAAGGAGTCTACCGGAGTTTTCATCACCGTTGCCTCAAACGACCAACCCGATGACATTGTCGTTCCTATTCTCGACGCCCTGGACAAACTTGAAATCTGGTCTGTGCAGCCCTCTTTCGCGCGCATCGATGCGTTGTTCGCCAAATCCATCGGTTGTGTCTTGACTCGTCGACCGTTGTGGACGTCGTTTCCGCGTGGGAACTGCGTAGTCGACATTCGGTGGGATAGCAATGCATTGTTTTTGTTCAAACCCGAAAATACTGGCCCCGACTGGCTAGCGGCAGCGCCAGCACCGGCGGCCGTTGCTCCGTAGTTGTAATACACATTCGCACACAGCCGTGTAACTTTGATCCGTTGATCCACGTGAGAAACCGATTTTACCATGGCTGACACTCCTCTTGATGATGACTGTAAAAAACCGGGCCTCGCGCCGAAAAACGCGCTGGGCCTAATGGAGGACTGGGGTGGCAAGATGGCTGCCATCCAAGATTGCGCCGACGTGGATGCCTTGCTTGCTTCGGACGATGTTGAATTTGGGCGCCTGTTGTACATTTTACAGACACTGGAACGCACCGAGACGTTCGAGGACCTTATGGCAAAGCAACTCGCCCTGACAACCGAGGACTTGAACAATCTCAATTCACCCTTGGCGGATCTGATTCGAAAATGCGCCGATCTCTACTCCATTTACTCAGTGGGATTCAATTACGTTTCTGTCTTGCCCTTTGTCTACGATCCTACGTTCCTCTTGCCCACCGTGGCCAAAAACCTCGCGCATCTTCATTTTTTCGTCCGACGGTTGGGTGCATACAAGGACGAAGTGGCGCAAAACTTGTTTCAAATTGCGTGTGAGCGACTGGATGCCAAGCTGTTTCAATTCATTAAGTCCAACCAACTGGTACCCGGCCCGGATACGCGGCACAACATTCTGTACACTCGCATTATTGGGATGTACATCACGGACGCTTTACGCGATCTCCTCGCGGTAGAGGGCTTCAAGGACGAAGCGCTGTTTGTGGCATCCACACAGCGGACGATGACGGGTGTGCAACCTGAAAACGGCCCCGAGTGGGAAATGTTCACTGCTGACCGTTCCTGAAATACACAGTGACCACAAACGCAGGACAAATCGCGCGATCCACTGTCGAAAACGCAAACCAAAAACCAGGATACAAAGTGGTTGGGTAGAGCCGATGCAGTGCGTCTGCGATCAAGTCTGCCGACTGGCGAAACTCTGAACCAAGCAAACCGACGTCCGTGCAGGGAATGACAAACTCGCAAATGCGTCGGATTCCACCCACCGTGAAATTCGGCGCTGCTGCGAGACTCGTCTTGATCCTGTTTCGAGTGGGCTGCGAGTCCAGGATTTCGGCAATTTTCTGCACGGTGGATGAAACGAGACAAGACACCTGTTGTCGACGCGATGCTTCTCGCGCATCGCAGTCATCTTTGATGCCCTTCAGAAAAACATCCAGTGGTTCCTTGGTTTCGGTGGTTTCGAGCGTAGTGGTGGTGTCCGCGCCGGTCGACGCGCCCTCGACCTCGGTGTTCTTGCTTTGTCGCAACCCCATGAATCAGATAGCAACCCGCGATCACGTGACCCGTGAAGGCGCCGGACTGATATTTTGCGTTGTGGCGTGGTTCGGTGGTAGCAAAATGATCATGAATTCTGGGTAATGGAGCAGCTCGTCTATGACAAACCCACCAACACTTGGATTTGCCATAAATGTGTCACCGACGCGACGTGCTTCTTCTGCCGTTACGTACGGTCCATAGATTTGAACGCCGGGTGGTGGAAAGGCCTGCATCGCGCGAAACGGATCCGGTCGCAAAAAACACACCGGACCACCTGGCCCAATGCAGCTCGATCTGTCCTCCTCGCCGTACCCCTGGTGGCGCCGCGTCCGCGACCCCTGGTTTGTTCTCTCCTTGCCAACGCAACTGCTGCTCCTCTGTCTCTGTGTGCCAGCGGTATTCGTTTCAAGTGTCGGACTGTTCGTGACGGCCGAAACCGACGCTGTGGTGCGTCCCTGGTGTGCGTTTCACAACCTATGCTGGAGCAATCTCTTCACCACACTGTTGCTGGTCCCGCCGTCCAAGCCCAGACAATGGATGATCATCGCCCGCTTCGTCGCGTTAGCCATGCTGGCACTCTGTGGACTTAGCGGAATGGTTCTCGTAACGGCGACTGCTCAGGCATCGGTCTGTGTCTCGGTCCCAGCCTCTTGTACCGTTACGTTCGTCTCGGTTCTCCTATTCCAAACGCGTCGTCAAAAATGGTTTGGCCTTGCGGGGTAAAAATGTCTCACCACCCGTGTAGTAGTAGTACAACCTTTCGTGACTCCTTTCCTGATGAGCGCGCACCAACAACCGTGGCGGAAACTGTTCCGAGTGTCGCCTTGGTTCATCGAAGATTCGCGAGTCAATCAAGTCAAGAAATTCCTAGTCTCCAACGTGGATGCCGACGCGCCAACCGATAATAACAACGCACCCCTGCCACCACCGCCTGCCAGCAGTGCCACGGCAGCCAAACAGTTGGGCACGTCGAACTTTATTGGGAAACAAAACGACCGAGTTCAAAATTCAGCCAATCGCTATGCAGGCAACGTGTTTGTACGGCCGAGCGAGGAGGCGAGTATCCAGAACCAAGGCGCCAAGTACTTGATGCCGTCGCCCTTTGAGTACCAGAACAGCAACGACTACATTCGCCAGTTCGGCTACGCTCGAATTCGGCGCTAGAAAATGTGAGCCGGGCACTGTACTGTTGCCAGTGACTCCGCGATGGATTCGAAAAAACACGACCACGGTCCCAGCGGGTATTCGTCCAACTCTGAGGACGACGACGACGACGATTGCGGAATTCAGCACCTTGAACCGCTTCCACTGTTAGCGCTATCTCACCACCGGTGTGACTCGGTCTTGCTCCAGGCGTTCAATCAAGTCATAGCGCGCGTCAATGCGCAACAACAACTCCTTGATGAACTATGTGATCACTTGTACGTTCAGAGTGGTGACGCTGAGGACGGCGACGAAGATGCCGAGGACGCTGACTATCCGACTGACGAGGCAGACGAGGTATGTTCGGCGGGCACTAGTGACAGCGACGGCGACACTGACGGCGACGCCAGCGTGAACGATCGCCGTGCCTGTACACCCCAGGACCACCAGGATGATGGCGATGTCGGATCTGCGGACGACGAGACCGCGAACGCGCTGGTCGCTGAACGCTTGTTGGAGCTCGCGGCGTTCGCGTTCACTCCCAGGTATCGTCGACAGCAACCACCCGGTCGCGGTAGCCGTCCTCAATGACCCATGCCCACGGACCCGAGAGGCGAATCAGCAAGGGTTGTCGCCCCAAACTAAACGGTGTGGCTCCTTTCGCAAAGTACAAGGGTTGATAGTCGAGCCGCACATCGTGACTATCGGGACAAACACACAAAAACCGTTTCGACATTTTGGGTGGCAGTACGAGCGGGTTGGCGCTGCCTAGCTCCCATGACCACGGCATGGCAGTGAGCTCTTCTCGTTTGCGGAACACGTGTAACACTCGGTCCAAATCATCCCGCAGCTCGATTTGCACTCGACTTAATAACGAGCCTTGTTTGTGTACCCCAATTCGAAGCGAATACAGTGAAAGGTTTTTTAAATCCAGCTTAAATTCCCGCTTGGCTGGCACGAGCACCGTTTTGATATCTCCGCGCACCACATACGCGTCGGTAAACTCGGATCGAATCACACCAGGTTGCTCGATTGATATACGGCCCACCACCTCCCGTGATCTCCATTTCAAAATCGAATCCCCGGCCCAGCTCTTAAACTGCACGGGGCGTTGAAACAAGGACGCCATTTCGCTGCTCACGGCTCGCTTACCACGTGAGGATTGCAACAAAAAATAACCGTCGCGTGACTCGCCGCTGTCTGTCTGTCTGTCTGTCTGCCACCATGTCCGACGCTGCTGCTACCACAACCACCGCTGTTGCCCCCATGGAGGAGGATGTCAAAGTGAGTGAACCCGAACCCGAACCCGCCTCCACTGCAAAACCCGCTGCGTGTCTCAAAGTGCTGCAAGCCGCGCTCAAGGCACAGAAATCGCGCATCAAACAAGAACGAGACGAGTTGAAAGCAGCGCGTGATGAAGCGCTGGCCAGTATCGGCCGCTTAGTCGGTTTGCAAGACACGTTGGAGAAACTCGTCGCCAGCGCCTTTCCTAAAAAGGTCAAGAACGCGCTGCAGCTCTTCACGACCGACGCGATCAAACAAGCCACCGAGCAAAACATCAAGGTGGACGCGGCCTTCATCAAGGACTGTCAGAATCGGTGGAAAACCGCTCCGGACGAGTTGAAGTCCGAGTACGCGACGCGTTACAAGGTCGATCTTGAAGCGTATGTCACGGCCTTGGCCAGTGTCAACGTTGAAAACGTGCTAGCGGCCATGCAAACCCTGAGCACTCAAGTCGCACCAGACACGGACCTGACTCCGTTCGTGGCACAAATTACGGGTTTATTAAGCACGGTCAAACCAAAGTCAAAGAAACGTACAAAGACAACTGCGGACGCTGACACCACCGACGGTGACAAACCCCCGCCCACCAAGAAAAAACGTACGAGCAAGAAACCCAAGGTTGCCGGGGCCACGACCACCGAGTCCTAAGACTCGCAACCCTTACCGGAGTCGATCGGCTGGGCCCAAAATGCGCTCCATGAGGTCTCGATCGTGTTCTGAGTACCAGAAACAGTTGCGAGTTTGGATGTTTGCCATTTCAAAACTTTGTCGAAACGCCTTCTCCAGTAGGTCGGTCAATACATGCGCAGTCGGGAACATGTCGTAGAACATGGTGCGATAGGCTCGGATGACAACGCGCATGGAAAAGGGAATGACGTGTGGCGTCGAGATGACGCTGGTGTTGAGTGTGCGTAGTTGCAGTGCGCGATGCTCTTCGTTTTCGGCCACAATTTCCGCCACACCGTTGAAAAACGCGTTGTGATAGGATAGAGCGCAGCCGAATAAGGCCATGGCTGCCGAGGCGTTCTCGAGGAGGCCATCCGAGTTTGGCACTCGCTTGTAGAGGTAGGAATTCAGCATGGGAAGGGAGTTCAGGAACCCTTCGACCAAGGCCTTGTGTAACAATCGTTTCAGGTAGTCGACGCTGCTTTGCCACTGTTCCAGTGCCATTTCGCTTGACAGAGCCACCGCCAGCCCGTTTCGATCGGAAAAGGCTCTTAGCATAGACGAGCAGAGATGACGAAAGGGCGTCGCTTTCCAGTGATCGGCGGGTGCCGAGGCCGACGACAAAGTGGCTCCATCGTGATCTGGGTGGTTGCAGCGGCGATGAGTGGGTTGAATGAGATCGTCGATAGGAAGAAAAGGATGACCAGCACTTTCCGCCGAACAGCCAACACACGCTTGGCCACCGCAGGTCATGGCTTGGAGCGTCGTTAGGATCGACACGTCGGTCGTCGGCAATGGGACTTGGGATCCAGTCGAAGCGGCGCGAGGTGTGAGAGGGCCTGTCCTGACCACCGCCGGTTGCGAAGGTTGCGAGGAAGGTAGTTGCGACTGCAACTGCGACAGCGACTGCGGCTGGGGAGTGGTGACATTCCTTGGTCGAATTCCCCCCGAACAGAGCAGAGACACCGGTGCTGCAAACGCACTGGCGCTTTGACTGGATGAACTTGCACCGGTCGCAACGCTCTCCCCGTGGCAGGACGTACTTGAAAGGTCGAAATTCACAGCGCTGCTAGGTCGTCGAGCGGGGTGGACAAACGACGCGTCATCATCCAAGTCTTTGCCTTCCTCGAGTTCGTCGCGACTGCGCTTGTTCGATTCACCATCGAAATCCAGCGTGGTCATCGAATGGTGGGTCATCGAGGCAGGGTAGGATTCCATCGGTGCTACGACAGAGTCACTGTTCATGACGGGTACGTTGTTGTACGGAAAGGGTCGCACCCAATTTTTTCTTTTTGGGATTCGAGTATAATAAATTTGGTCGGATCTATTTGGAGTGGTGTGTCGTCGTCGGATTCAGTGATGAACACTACCGGTGAATTATGCCCTGTAACTCGCTGGCCGACAAGCCTTGGCTTTTTCGCCTTGTCATGCGCGTATGTGCTAGGATTCCGGCAAGTCTTTATCGCGACAGGAACCGGTGATGATGAAATCGAACCCATTTTACCCGCCACCGTCCTTTCGCTGCTTACCACCATCTTTGCGTTTCTGGTTATCCCTGCCTTAAGTCGTCGCAATCGCGCAGCAGCGTTGTTGGCCTCGGTGGCGGCCTTGACCTTGTTGGCGTACACCCTGGCAGCCGACAAGACCGAATTCCCGGTTGAACGGTTCTCGGCTGACGAACGATTGGGGTTCGGTGCAGCGATTGCCGCTCTATTTATTGCCGGTGCCATTTGGCTTGCACCGAAGTTTCCTGCTAGCTCCGGCGGTTTGCGATATACGTTTTTGGTCCTGTTCTTGGCCGGGGTCATCATTCTGTTTTACAACAGTGTTCGTGATGCCATTTCCGCCGCGGCTGCAAAGGGCGACAAACAAGGCAGCAAAGAAGTACAGCGCGAATTTAGTTACTACATGATCCCCTTATCCCTCCTGCTGCTCATCGCCGTTCAGGTCGACACGTTAGGCCACTGTTCCGAAAACCGACTCATCCCCATGGTTGTCGTATCGGTCATTTCGTTTTTCAGTTTCATGAAAAATGTGTACAGTACTTTGCGTGCCGAGTACACCGCCCAGTCGTAACCCTCCGTCAGCGCTGGCTCTCTCTCCATGGATCATACACCCACCACCACCGCGACCGCGACCGCGCCAGTCTGCGTCGTGTGTCATGAAGCAGCGATTGCACCCATCCGTACCTGCTGCCGTGATCACGTTATGTGCTACCACTGTTTGGTCCAGTATTTCAACTCCAAGTATCCAGAGTGTCATCGCCAAGACTCCTTGGTCCTGCCTTGTCCAATGTGTCGCGCCGACGGGCCGCGATCTGTAGTGTTTTCAAGGCCGGGTGGCTTCGAACCCTTGCCTAATATGTCGCCGTGCCTGGCCCTGGAAGTCAACCGATTCGGAGTCCGTGAACTGGCGCAAATTTACAGTCGCGACGGTGTCACTCCCAACTGGTGGCGGTGTGGGTTTTGCACCGCCTCGACTCATCCCTTACCTCCGCGGCTTCACGAAGCGTACGCCTCCATCTTGCACTGTCCGAACCAGCCGCGCCACTGTCACAAACCCGGTTGTACTCGACCGTTGTACGCGTACAAGGACGGCTTCATCAAACACAAACTCAATCAATGTGATGCCATCCGCTGTCAAATCTGTCGCCGCATCGGTACCTTTCGCGTTCAGCAACTTCATTTTCCACGGTGTCGTGACCTGTTCACCTTGTCCAACGACCTCAGTATCTCGGCCGACCGATTGTCGCTGTTTCTGATCGACGGGTCCCTTGACGAGCCCACGCGCTACTCACTCGCCCTCGAACTGTTTCAACGGGACGGGATTATTGAAAAATTGATCAGTTTACATTCGGCTCTGACGGCTGCGTTGCGCCCGCCCGGGTAAAATGTTGACCCTACTGTGATTCGTACTCGACCCGCTGCGCGATGACAACCGGGTACGTGGCTCTGTACACCCTTTCCGGGGATGGGTTGGGCATTGCTTCGGCCGCGACCGATGTGTCGCTTGCCAACCGTAATTTGGCATTGGGTACAGGCTCGTTGACGGCGACCAACTTGACCGGAACGCTACAAACAGCGGCACAGACCAATGTCACGTCGCTGGGAACGCTGACTGTCCTGAATACGGCTGGCGCGGTCGCTGTGGATGGGTCTCAGCGTCAGTACCATGTCCAGTTAGCACCCGTCTTCGACTCGGGAATCAACGTGGTCCGAGCCGCGGCGTTAGCCGTGCTGTCAGACGTGCGGGGAAACTCGGGTCGAGTCATTACGGATTTGATGGGCATTTATGTCAGCCATTCGTTCTACAGTTACGTCGGGTTGAGCTTGACAAACTGCTATGGCTTGTACATCAGTCCAGGCGAGCCCAGTATCACGGGGACGATTGACAACGGATACGGCCTGTATGTAGCAAATCCCGTATACGGCGTCAACAAATACTGCGCGTATTTCGGTGGCAGTGTCGGTATCGGCGGCAACCCTGCATTGTATAAACTTCAAGTCACTGCATCCTCAACAAGTTTAGCAAGTCCGTGGATCGCCATCACTGACATCACCAACCCGCGTTATGCGTGTGGAATCGGCTTTGAGGGGGTTGGTCGAATGGCTTTTTACGCGGGTGAGACAGCTGGAAACACCACAGCCTTGTCGGCTACACACGAACGCATGTCGATCAGCACGAGTGGTAATGTTGGTATCGGGATTGCTACGTCCCTCCGCAACCGGTTACACATTCAAGGTGCGGCTGCAAACCCGGCCACGTCTGGAACGACACAGACACTAGGACTTCGCGTGCAGGCTGGTAATAACGTGTTGGATTTTGGTGGTAATGGCGCCGGTGACGGAAGTATGTGGATTCAAGCCACTGATACGAACAACTTGGGTGTGAATTACCCGTTGTGGATCAATCCGAACGGTGGGAACATCTCGATTGGTAGCACGACGGTACCGGAGAATAAACTCGAAGTGGTGGGTGGTGGTATGCGCGTCCAAGGCCAGATTGCGGCTGCAACGACCGCCGCGGGTGTTGAAATCGAGTATTTGTCAGGTAGTAATCTGGGGATCATTAAGGCGTTCGATAGAGCTGGAGCGGGTACCTGGAAGGAGATGTATGTGCGAGGGTCGTACGCTCAAGTTTTAGCTCAGACGTCCAACATTGAATTTGTTGCAGTGGCGGCGGTGGGAATCAACTTTTACACCACGAACACCATGCGCTGTTTGGTGACGAGTGGCGGAAACTTTGTGCCGAACGCTGACAACTCGGTAAGTTGTGGCCAGTCTGGAAATCGCTGGTCGACTGTCTGGGCAGGAAACGCGACGATCCAAACTTCGGACGAGACTTTGAAGGAACGGATACAGGATTCGGTACTCGGTCTGAGTTTCCTGTCGAGGCTCCGACCGGTGAGTTACAAGATGAAGGACACGCATACCACGTGTCCCGCAAAACGCCAATCTCCCCTCGGACCACCCGGATCAAACCTTTACGAACGTTACGACGCCCCTGGTCATTCCACACTCGCGCCGTCACGAAGGGTTGATTGCCCAAGAAGTGGCCGTAGCACTGGTCGATCACGGTTTGACAACGTCTGATTTCGGTGGCTACATCGATCCCAAAATTAACGACCCGACCGATACCGGTCCGTTGGGTTTGCGGTACGAAGAGTTTATTGGCCCCATCATCAAATCGATCCAAGAACTCGACCAGCGCTGTATCCCTGTGTACGGCACACCCGCTAGTTCAACTGCGCCAGGCAATCCCGGTGAACAACGCTACGATGCCGATTTTATGTACACCTGTGTTGCGCTCAATCAATGGACGCGTGTTCGTCGAGATGCAGCTGTGTGGTAACTAACGTTCGGAATAGGATTTTGATCACCCTTACAAAAACGACTCTTCGCCAAAATTCGACTACGGTGATCTATCCGACCTCCACTTGGACCAACCGTGGCCAAATTTACAAGTCCCGCTATCGCCAAAAACCGTGGCTGCGTTGAAAGGTCTTCGGTACTAGGGTTTCTTTGAAACCGCCGCCGCTGCGCCGGCCGGCCTGGCATTTCGCGCAAACGCAAACATCCCGCTGCCAGCAGGCCGTGGTGGAGGTGTAGCCGAGCTACTACTACTGCTGCTACCGCCGGGGGGCGGCCGTGCAGGTTTCGGGACGGTCGTCGGCACTGCCTTTTTCGCCAATTCATCGCGTTTGCGTTTCAATCCCACTTTTGTCACCTTGTCGTTGGTTGCCACGGCAATAAACCGCTGAATTCGCTTTGCGTCGACGGGCCATACCGCGGCCTCTTTCTCGTCACACCCGAGCGGTGGGTCGAGTTTCAACAGTTCTGCCATCAGTTCCACCGTAAGGTGGTGGTCCATCATCCACTCGAGAGTATCGGCGAACAAATCAGCACCATCCTTGTTAAAGATGGGAACCACTTCTTTTCGGTACAGGTAGATCTGAGGCCGAGCATCGATCGCCGCGTTTCCGGTATCGCACAAATGGCGAGTCAGCAACCGGAGTGTATCGTTGAGTTTGCGAAACTTGGAAATCGCTGTCATGGACCGTACTGGGAATTGAGGGTACAATTGGCCGCGCTCCAACATCTGGTTCAGGGTGGGGACGTTGGCGCCATGAACCGGGTGTCGCGAATCCTTTTTGTGATAGTTCCACACCGCTACGGCTTGGTCAACCGGCGCCACAGTGAGGAAAAGCCCGGCCATGTGTTCGAGATGCTTGGCTTGAAACAGATCGCCGTTCGACATCATGGCACAAATCGGAGTGACGTACTTGGGCTCCATAGGTACTTTCTGCACTTCCCGCATGGGTTGTACGGTCCGGTCCTCGGTGATCATGTAGTTTTTACGCGGAGCGTCCACGCACAACATCTGTAACAGGTTTTCGTGCACAAATTGTCGCATCAAGAACGGATCGAACTCGTCCGAGCGCAGCAAATCATCCAAATCAGTGATGTCATCGCGAAACAACCGCTTGTAAGCATCGTTGGGTGTTAGAATGTCCCGATCGGCTTTGATCGCCTTGCCAATGTCACTGCACAACTTGGCTTCTTGCCCTTTCTGAATCTGTTTGCTCAGCCAGAACTGATGAGCGTTGATGGTTTTGCGGAAATCGCCATCACTGTTGGTAATAAACTCGTCAATCGGCTGAAAGTCCGGTGGAAAACCCAGCGCTTGAAAACAGCTTTGCAACCGATGCCGAATCACAGCCACATCCAGTTTGATAAACTGTAACACCAAGACGTTCTTCTTGCCAAACGCCAAGTCCTTTAACGGTTTGGTGGCCTCGTTCGCCACGAGTACAACCGGAACACGGTGACTGGGTCGTTTTTCGTACGTCTTGACCAAGGCACCAATCGTGGTCAACCCATCCTTGTCCGAGCCGGCAGACATGCCATCCACCTCCTCCAGGACCAGACAGGGCGGTTTGCAGAAATACAAGGGTACGTTTTCCAAAATCGGCGGAACTTCCTTGTTGAGACTTTGGCGAGTTCGGGTTTCGGACGCATTGAATTCGCGCACTTCAAACCCAGCCTCGCTGGCCAACAACCGAACTGCACTGGTTTTGCCAACACCGGGTGGGCCGTAGACAAAGACCCAGATATGCGAGGGTTTCTTGGCCTTGTACGACGCAAAATACTGCCGCAATCGATCGATCGACGCCTTGTTGCCAATCAAGTCGGCCGACGTCCGAGGTGCGCATCGATCTACGAGAGCGGCGTCCGTGACCGGGCTCGCTTGCATGATACCCTTTTCTTCCTGGCTTCAGCGTCGCGTTTACGCTTGGCGGTTTCCTGTCGTTTTTGGAGTTGGTCCGGTGACAAGTGGTGGACCGGATCAACCTCGGCTTGCAAGGCCAAAATTTCTTCCGACCTGCTGAGCGTAGAGATGCGATCCCCGCTTGTCATCAGGACGTAATCCGGTTTCTTGCCATAAATCCGATTCACTTCGTGTAGCGCGGCATTGCACACTTTGCTTAGTTGTTGCATGGCAAGGAATCGGTCGCGAAGCAGCAGCAAGACACTGGTTGGGGGCGGGTTGGGTACTTCGTCGATCTCGATGTGAAACTCTTGCATGTATCGCATCCAGGCTCGACTTTCCTCGGTCGAGGCCAGGTCGGCGCTCAGCTTTTCCCACTCGTCTCGAATCGAGTCGACCCAAGTTCGGTAAATTTGCAGCGTCTCGGTCGCGAAGCGCTCTGACATTTGTTCACTCAGGATGATCTTGGTCCATTGCTCGTCGTTGATTCGTCCCAGTACGAACGCACACGCGAGTGGAATCGGGGCGTGACTTGGTGAGTCAAGGAACACGCGGCGTGTTGTCAGAGCCGTCATGGTAACGGCGGAGATGTGACGCCATGCGCGCAGGATGAAGCAGAAGGGAAACGGCGTGGCTCGCTCGAGTTGCAGCAAGTCGGTATTGGACAGACCGCGTCGACCGCCACACGCGCCTCCCACCGTATACCCTGCTTGCTGGGCCGTACCCCCTTGACCGGCGAGGTTTTCCTCCTTGATTTCGCCAGCCGATAACTGTTGGAAGTAGTGCGGATTGTGAATGTGCCCCTTGATCAGCTGGCCTGTTGTGTAGTCGAACGCCGTGTGGCATTGCGTACACCACATTTGGTCACAGCCCGCCACTCGGTTGATTCGAATTCGACATCGCGGACACGCTTGGGACGAATTCAAAATGGCGCGCACCGACAAAACGTCATCGCGCTGACACTCGTGTCCAGCCCGCGTAGCTTCGGTCACGATGACCAGACATTTCTCGCACACTTGGGTGTCACAGACCAGGCAGCGAAACTCCGCGTTCAACAGGGCCCTGCAGCCAGTTTTGGGGCACGGCCATACATTGACGGGCTTTGGCACTGCATCCACGCTGTTGCTTTCAGCTTGCACCACTTGTCCATTATCACCAATCGTAATGCGACGGCCATGCCCGTCTCGGGGAACGTGTTCAAGCGGATCCATCAGTTCGAACACGGGTCCGACACGAGGGTTGGTCAAGTGTTCCGCAAACGCAAATTCTCGGTGTCGGTGAACATGGGTGCGTTGTTTGATCATGGAGTCGATGTCGTACCGCCGACTTTCGTGGAATTCCTCGTGTTTATCGTTGAACTTGCGGTAGAGCGGCTGCAAACTGTCTTTCGCTGCCTTGAGTTCCATTCGTTCGAGTCGCAGCTCTTCAGTCGTCAGTTTGGACCCTGGGTTGTATTTCTGGTTGCGGTTGCGCCAGTAAATGCGCTGGTTCATCTCTCTTACCATTCCTTGCACCCTCTTGAACGCGAACCGTGCCTTGGTTTCCTCGTCCGCTGCCGCCTCTGCAGCTTTCCGCTGGGGCACCAACCGCATGGCTACAGGAATGAACGACTTTTGATAGCGCTGAATGGTTTTGACACGATGATCCCACCAGGTCTTGATCCACTTCTTGGTGAAGGATGCGACCAAAAACGATTCGTGCCACGGTTTACGACACGCCATGCAATGGGAATCACCGACTTGAGACAAGAGGTAGCGACCGTGACAGTTTCGACACGCCCGGAACGGACACGTTCGACACTCGACGAGTTTTCGATCCATCGCGTTGAAGATCTCGCAACACGATTGACAGGTAATCTGCTCCGTGGTGAATGTCACCCCCGACGACGATGCCGACGACGACGCTGCCGCCGGCGCCACTCCGGGCTCCATGTCAACGTCGTCCATGGTCACACCGTCGTCTCTCTCCAACTCGTCACGTGAGGTTGTGGCGTGTCATGTCTGCCCTGAACGGTTTCAGCCGCGAGGATGTGACCGAGATGCTGGCTCGTTGTCGGGCGTGGTGCCCAGCTCTGTTCAAGCGTTTGTGGCTACGAAATCGCGACGGCCGAATCGATCTTTTCGAGGTCTTGATGAACCGGTGTCGTCGGGGTTACGGCTCTGGTCGATCCTACTTCTGGCGACGTGCGATACAGTGTGATGTTTTTGATCGCCACGTCGAGCTGCGTCTTTGCATTAGGCAGAGCACCGAACGTTTGGCAGCAGGCTCTGCGGGTAGTATGGGATGTTTCTATAGATTTGACGCGTGGTATATTGGAAGAAAAGGAGCCAATTCGGTGACCGTATTGTACTGGAGGGATTTGGTGACAACTCGGTTTCATCTGTCAGATTGTTGGTTTGATGGCAAGGCCGCCCGCGTGGACCTATTGCTGCCCGTGTGTCGTCGACTGTACCAATCGATGATAAAACGGTTTTATCGCACACTTGAACAAGTTCGCATTGTGTGTGTCGGACATCAAGTCTGTTCTAGTGACATTCACCTCCTGATAACGCGGTATCTGAGTGCGTACTCGAAGAATCCGCTCGCCTCTACGTCTGCATCATGGACGGTAGTTCGGCCGCGGCAGCGGCGAGTGGTGGGGCCTGGGTCATCGCGGTAACCCGATCCGCGGTTCCCGTTCCAATGACCAGGGACCCCTTGGAGTCCGCTTGGCGGTACGGATTGAGCAGCTGCTCTGCGATGTAGACCATCGCCTCAGGGCTCAGTTCCTTGTCATCGGGTCCGATCGCCGCATAGGTTTGGACGACACACCGGATGGGAAGGTCGGGATCACGTTCGTACGTTTTGCTGGCATCCAATCCGCTGAACTTGCCTGCATCGCGAGCCGACACTCGAAGCATGGCGGCGTCAAACTTGGGCCCCGGGGGTGGCGCAGCAATCGCCTTGGTGACGGCACCACGGCCACGACTCACACCGACATCCAGGTCCAGACACTCGTATTTGTCGGCTTCCATAACGTCGTCGTCCACGTCCTCGCACTCGCACTCTTCCGTGTCGTCCTCTTCCTCGCACTCGTCTCCACAGTTGTACGCCGACATCTCCGCTGCCCCTTCGTACAGTTCCGTGTAACAGGCAGTCGGCAGGCCGCGCGTTCGACGAACCACCTTGAGCGGAACGTGGAACACGAGGAGTTGGTTGCGGTCCTTCTCGTCCTTGCTGAGCAGCAAACCCGTGTCTGCCACTTTCCGCTCCTCGCGATCGGCCTTGAGTCGACGAGCTTCGAACGGCCGAGCGGTTCCGTTGTCGTTGAAGTAGACGATTTGGCGGTCTCGGGAAGCAAGAATCGGAGCGATCGATGTGCCTTGAGACGCTGCAACAACAACCACCAGGGCCGAATCCGTCATGGTAGACTGGTAGTTGTACAGCCGCAACGCAAACTCCTTGAATCCATCCTTGCCAAGCGGCAGCAAACAGAGTTGGGTGCTGGTCAGAACGTGGGTGTCACGGGGAAGAAACCACCCCTTTTCTTTGAGGACATCGGTGAGTGGCTTTGCAATCAGGGCCGCACCCGTCTCGTTCCCGACGCGTAACTTGAACTTGTCGATGGGAACGTCACAGGTTTCGTCCACGAAGTTACCACTGCGACGAACCACCGACATCAACTGGTTGTCGACGAGCAAGGTTTGGTCGGTAATGTTCGGTCCAATGCACGAATTCTTGTTGCGACCGGTATCTTCCCAACTGGTATGCACGACCGAATAGCCTTGCTTGGTAAGCTGGTCAAACATACCCTTTCGGGCATCGCGCATATCCGCCATCATCGTCGTCATTGCGGTGTTTACGGTCGTCGACGAGTTGCGGAAACCGTTGCACGTGTTTAGAGGGGTCTGTTCACCGTTTTCGCGTTTTTCATTCGCGAACCCGCCATGTCTCACCTTTTCATCCTCGTCGTGACGCCGTTCCTGGGCCTGTTTCTATGGGAACATCTTGGCAATGAAACCTCGCGTCCTTCAACCTTTCTGACCGCGGCGGCCACCCACCTCGCCACCTTTTCGGCTTGGCTAGGTGTGCAGTGGGCTCGATTGTCCAACTTCATCACTTGGTTGCAACTCTACGAAATCGGACAGACGCTAGTACGACTCTGGACAGCAACCACCAATCTCCTTACTGGGCCGTTCGAAGCTGGTCGTCGAGCCTACTGGAACTACGTCCACTCATCCCAACACCCACGCCTTGTCGCTGCTGGATCGGTGCTGCTGTTCATCGCGTTCGAGGCCGTTCTGTTCCTCTTGTTCCTCCTGCCGTTGCTGGACCAACTCGCGAACAAGGCGCGAGGCGATGTAATCGTGCCCACCCTCACGCTCGGCATCATGGTACCAATCATCCTGACAGCGGGCAGCTTCAACGCAACCCATCCCAATAACAATACACCGCAACCGCCGCGTCCCGACACACCTCGTCCCAACTACGGGTTTGATCGCCAGTGAACTGGTGGTTTTTTTTCATCCTCGCCCTTGTAGTACTTGTCTCCGCGATGTCAGCATCGCTCGTAAAACTGGATGTGCGTACCACGACCGATCAGGTTCTCTACATTGAGCCATCTTCGCTGCAGATCTTCGCCACACCACTCGGTGCAAACTTGGCCACACTCACCGTCACCAAACAGTCGCTCCTACCGGTCGATACCAAGGCCATTCTCGCTGTCGGTGTCACTGTGAGCGCGCCACCCGCCGCCACTGCCCCTAAAACCGCAACATCGCGCCCGAAAAAGAAGAAAACAGTCGCCGCCAAACTCAAACAGAGCCCCTTTGTAGAATCGTCATCCTCAGGCCGACTGCGAGTCGCCATCTACAACTAGAGTCGTTTTTTATCTCTACACCTTGGCGTGAGGACACCGTGACATGCCGCGTATCAATCTAACATCCAAGGGTCTGTCTTGGGCACAGCCTCTCGTCGCACCCGAGCCGTCTGTCTACGAGGACCACGACGCCGACGGGTACGGCGCTGCTGGCCAGAACGCATCGCAGGGTTCGGAAACGCAGTTCACGTCGCATGGATCACCAGTTTTAAGCCCATTGCCAGACTCGATTGGCGCCGCGTTCGATGACCCGAACGCATCGGGCCTGGCCTCGCAGCTTCTAAAAGGTCCCTCCATTCTATCCGCCAATCTAACCGACTCGACACCGATTGGGTTCTCAGTGTACGTGGTGATGTTGGCATTGGTGTTTTATTCACTGCACTTATGGATCAACGTGCTGAGCAAGGCCATTGCGTACTTTAGCGCCGATCTGGCCATGGCCAATTGGGCGCAGCTAACTGGTCCACAACTTACCTTGTTTTCACTGGTGTTCACCCTTGTGCTCAAATACGGTGTGGACCTGGTCCGCTCGTACTGGTCCAACTTGCCCGAGGACGCTAGCACTGTCGCGACGCCCGCCGTCTAGACGCTACGGGGAATGGATCGATCTCCAACAATTGAGCGGATGGACGCGTTCGCCAACACACCGCTGCTGCTGACCAGGTTGGACATGGCGTTGCCGGGCATGTCGGATCGCGCCAGAATGGCATTTTCACTGTTTGCGCTCAATGTCTCGCGCTTGCGGATAAATCCAGCTCGTCGCGCAGCGGTTGCCACAGCCGGAGCAGCTGGTTGTGCGGGTGCGGCCGGTACCGCGGGTGACGCCGGTTTCTTCTTGTCGGCCTCTAGTTTCCAGTAAATGAGGTACGCAGCGCCGCCTAGGGCAAGTAGAATAGCAACACTGATCGCGATCTTGGCCTTTTTGGACAGCGGCATGGTGGTGGTGGATGAGGAACGTAAGTCTACCACTGACATTACAAAAAGTTTTGAGCGATCAGCTCTTTCTCTGCCGCGCGTGGCACGTATCGATCCTTTTTGACCTGGACGGGCGGAGCGAGAAACAAGTTGTGGTGGCGACGAAACTCGTCGGCGATGTGGACGTGATCGGGTACGATGGGCTGGGGTGGGCGATGGTACCGCTGTCGGTGTTCGGACAACTCGAACCGCTTCTTCACGGGGTATTTCTGTCGAAAATCGCGCGCGTGGATCCGATCGCGATGTTTGCGTTGTCGTTCGAGTGTGGGAATGGTGCTGCTTAACCCACCGTTTCGTCCGCGCCAATAAAACTCGTCTAGCGAAGCGATGGTTTCCTGATCCTCATCGTCCACACACCACTGTTCACGCAATCGTTGTTTCCGCGTTCGCTTCCGCGCTGCCGGGCCCTGGACTGGCGGCACGGCCGCGACCGGCGGCACTGCTGCTACCGCGACAGGCTCTGGGGCCTTTCCCTCCGTCTCTGGGACAACGGGAACGGCTGCGGCGACCGGTTCAGGGACTGGGGTACCGCCCCACACAGCCGACCACAGACTTGATAGATATTCCATTTATTACTAGCTAGCCAGCCCTTCCTGCTTTGCGGGGGTAGAAAAAAACCAAAGATTTGCGAGCTTACTGCTCGACTTCCACGGATTGAACCTTGTGAAGAGGCGTGGATCGGATTCCTTGACTCAGATCTTGAAACAATCCATCCAGTGACGCGCTGAAATCCATGGGGTGGAGCAGGTTGGCAAACGAAGAAGTCTCGGATGTAGATCGCGACATGGTTCCGTTTCCGTTACCCTGGGACAGTCGTAGTGTCGGTGTACTGGGTTTCGGTAAAACATGGGTGCGCTGTAACTGTAACACGCGACGCTCTGCGGTCTCGTCCAAAATGAACAGACGACTGGGTTGTTTCGCGTTGGTGTGAATGCCAAACACACTGAGCTCGGTGGGTTGAAGACGGTTGAAGTACCAGGGAAAATAACCCAGCGATACAAGTACCTCGCAGAGCTGGTGTGTGTTGAGCGCCTTGACGTGGTCGGCGATAGCCTGAACGGTCAAAAACGGACTGGTCGAGGGGGCTCCAACCGACATGGTCTGGATAAACTCGGTGATACTCTGTGCCAGTCGCGTTTCCGTCTCGCTTTGTCTCGGGGCAAACATCTGGTCGGCAAACTGGGTCCATGCACTCTTGGGCCTGTGCTGTTGCACGACCCGCGTGTCCTCGTCTTCGTCGTCCGGATCATAGTCGGCAGCCGGTGTGTTCGCCACGGGTTCGTCCTTGTGTTCGGATCGACTTCGTTTTCGAGGCGCGCTCGCCACAGTGAGCGATTCGGTTGCCGTCAGGGCCTTTTCCAAGCCATACACGAGTGGCGTGCGAGTAGAATGGTAAAACTCGCAGCAAAACGGAGCCGCTGCAACGTTGGTGGCCATCGCCGTGACCCATGAACTGTGAATGGTGTCCAGGGCCTGAAACAGATGGGCCATTCCATCGCCAAACAAGGTCCCGATTGGAATGGGCGGTGCAGCCGCTTGCGTTGCCGCGACCCCTCTTGGCTTGACCGCGCTGGTAAAGCGAACGTACGTGGCGAAGTTGGTGCGGTCGAACGCCAACTTGTCTTGCTTGCCCCGAAAATAACCAGGGAACAAACACGATGTGCAACGCGACCGTTCAACCGAATGGGCATACCGCGGATTGCTGGTTTTGGACATGCTGCATAGATTGATGACATCCGTGCGAAGAAAGTGCTGTAGCCCGCCGTCCGCCGTGACGACTTGATGGATACAACCCGGAAAGGCAAACACCAACACAGCCGATGTGATCTTGGACATCTTATAATGGTCCCACTCAATGCAAGGCACGACCGTGATTCGTGCAATCCACGGCGCCGCTGCCGAGGCCGCCGCTACCGGCGCTGTTGCCGCGTCTGCCATCGTGATGGATGGGACCGTCGTCGTGGGTTGAATTCGGCAGTTACTTTTTGAATTTGCGCTTTTAGTTAGCCTCTTTTTGGGTGGGGCAGCCGGTGGTCGCATCATCATCATCGCGATGGTATCGGCGGTGACAGTCGCTTCGTACCTATGGCGCTATAATTGCATCGACAATTCCGACGTATCTGTTTTGGAGCCCGAGTTGGAGCAAGAATTTTATCGCCACGTGGCCAATTCTGAACCTTTGTTACTGGGTGTGAACGCGGGTTGTGACCGCGCCGCTGCCACTCTAGCGTGCATTCTGTACTATTACAAGGTTCTGGCAGTGGAAGAAACGGATTGTGCATTTTTGGGTATTTCGATTTCACGCTGGTTGGCCCTAATCCGGCTAAAGTGGACGGACCCGTTGCAACTCGACTTTCGCCAAGTCTCGATCGGCCAAGTCGCCTATTTCGAGTCCTTGTTTTTGCTGCATGGCTTTCAAGGTTCGTCGACAGGCCTTGTCCCACCGACAAGCGAACTCGTTTCGAACGTCGAGGTCGGAAGTCATGAAACAACGAACGCTGCGGCAGTGATACAATCCAATGAGATGCCCGATTTCATGGACCAGTCGCCGACGTAACTTTCGCGGCGACAGCATCGCAGTGGATACGATCGCTTTGCGTTGTAGACGACTGGACCACCCTGGCTCTGGCAGCGGTTCATCGGTCAAGATTACCACAGCCGTGTCTTCGGGGAGCGTCTTTTCGTCGTACTGGCGTACCACGTCGTCGGCTGTCACCCAACGTTCGTCGTCGTCCACCTCGAAGTCTCCAACTCTGCCCACCGACCCTTGTAGCCACGGCAACGCATGTTGAATCCATTCTACATACACCGGTGTGTACTCGATAAAGTTACGAGTACGCCAAGGTACCAACACAATGCGGGTCACCCCGGTCGAGATCGCAGTCATTGCGTCTTTGAGTCTATCACGTGGCTTCGTTCGTGTCTTCATTCCGCTCGATGAAGTAGTTGCGGATCAAATCACGCAGTCGTGGCTTGGTTTTGTCAAACGTGTACAAACCTTGCCAGTCCTCCTTGATGTCGATCTCGGGATCGTACTCCGTGTCGATGAGAATCTTCCACCGTTCTGTGTAGCGACGATCGGCAAACTTACCGTGAAACCCGTGAAGAATCGTCCCGTCTACGTAGCCAATGTTCCGGTTGATGGTCTTCTCGGCGCGTTCTGCCCACTGCATGATCATCTTTCTGTACGCAGGGGAAATGTTGCCCGGGATACTCTGTTCGGCCGCACCGACCAAGGCGCATGCCATGTGGTGGTCCGCAGCGCCCAAAATCGCTCTGCTGAGGAGCCGTCCCATGTCATTGTAGGCCTTGCGAGTACAGGCCCAGGCAAAGCCAGGATGCCACACGGCGTACTTCTTGAAGTTGGGTGGCAGGGTGAAGCCGTGTTCCGTGTATTGTGCACAGAAACTTTTGTGGGTGTTGAGGATTTCACCCTTGGGCCCGAGATTGGCCACGCTGTAAAACATCTGCACGACATCGTAGGTTTGCAGAGCATGAATCGTCTCGTACGCGATGTTGCGGCGCAGAAACTCCACGTCGCCATCCACCCACGCCACGTACTTCCAGTTCCGCGGCAAGTGTTCGACGCACTGGTTGATCATGTTTTCCTTGTGCCACAACACGGTGTTGGTGCGAAGTTGCAGATGGCGTGGGTTTTTCGGATCGGTCACGGCAAACGGCCGCTCACCCAGGGCCACCTCGACGACGTACAGCACGATGCCGGGTAAGCTTTCCATGTGGGCGACGTACTTTTCGAACAACTCATAGCGACGTCGATACCGCAGATAGTTATTGACTGGCGTCACCACATATAGCACGTCCGGGTCGACTGGCCCGCTACCACACGCTCGTTCATCACTGGGTATACACGGCAAACACTTTACTGGGACCTCTTCCTTGTGGATGACGAGCGACGACGACGGTGCCGGCGTTGCCGCGGACATGGTTCGTTGCGGTTTGGGGAATCGGTTGCACGATTCCGTCACGCCCTGGCACCGAACTCTGCAGACCACGTGACCGTGATGGCAGTCGGCAGTGTGGCGGACATGGAAACTGACGACCAGATATTGGGCGATGAGCCTGTTTACGAAAGGGCGCAGGATTTCGCGGATCACCTTGACGAGTTCATCGAGAGCGTCGACGAACTTGACCCGGCGGCGGCTTGGGAATGGGCTCCCTTGCACCGTGTTACTGCCAACCTGGTGATCAATGCTCTGTCGGACCTGCTTCTGCGCCTCGACGGCCTCGAGTCACCTTCATCGTCGAACTGAGCCGTACCCAATCATGAAAATCGATGCTGGTGCACACGAGGACTTGTACTTACACTTTCTGGAATTCCCGGACCTCACCGTTTTGTCGGACGAGCCGCCCGTTTGACGACTGTGCTGGTTGTTCGTGTTTTCGATGGTTTCGCCTTCGCCTTGGTCGGTCGCGTTTTCACGGCTGCCGCTCGTGCTTTACGACGCGCCATGGCCCGAAGTCGTTGACGTTTCGCTTCCTCGCTCGCTTGTTCGTCTGCCTTGCGTTTTGCGGCTGCGACAAACGGCTGGCGGCTTGCGTACTCTAATAATCGACGAGTTGCGTCGGGGATCGGGTCACGTTGCCTTTCTGCCCTGGCCTTCTCCTCTTGTTGGGCTCTGTAGTATCGATCCGCCGCCGCCCGTTCTTCGGCGCGTGTTGCCAGGTTATCATCCATGAACACTGCATCGTGGAAGCGTGTCCCGCGCGCCTCGTGCATCGCAATGAGTCCTGCGTTTCGCGTCCGGGTGGATTCGAACGCTTCTTGGGCTTGCTGTGATGTTGCGTAGTTGCTGTTTGCGAAGCGTTCGTAATCTTGCTCTAAAAGAGCCGCATAGGGCTTGAAATAGAAGTCAAACCGACGCAGTCCGTCTCCTCTCTCCGGCCAGTGATTCTGCATAAACCTTCGGACTACTTCGCCTTTTCGTGCGTAGAAGATGTGAGCGTCAGAAAACTGTTCGAGCTGCGGTTGATGTCTGCTGGCACGTTCTCCAAACATTCGAAGTAGAAAGTAAAACAGCCAACTGCGAGGACTGATCGACCGTACGTTTGGAGCGTTCGCCGTTTGCTCGTTGTTAATTTCGTCAACAATTCCAGGTAATACACTTGTTCCATCGGCGTCGAGAATAACTTGAATAGGAATGACTAGCCACTCGCCTCTTGCAAGTAACAAACTCTGGACCGACCGGTAGCCCGAGCGCTCGAGGTAATCTACCATCTCCCATGGTTCGCGTAACGCTCTGGGGTCAATGTCTAGCGCTGCGGCTGTTTCGCGATCAAAGTGTTGTGTGAACCATGCATTAAATAGCTCGCCCATGCGCCTGAGCCAACTGGACAGTCGCTGATTGACTGCCGCGTTGCCAAGCTGAGCCATGCTTTCGCGATCGTTCTCCCGCTATACGCTACAAAATTTCCATGACTCTGTAACCTTTCGCGAGGTCCACACCGAACCGTTTTCCGCGCCCAGTAACCAACCATGGCCAGTGCTGCTCCTCCCGTTCGCGTTATGCGCAAACTGCACTTCAGATCTGAAATCGCGCACGTCAAGCACTTTTACTCTGTCCTTTTACAAGTACTCTGCCATTCGTCCAATGCGTCGCTGAGTGACGCAGACATGGCGTGGGCGCCCGACACGCAGAGGTTCTTTCTTGACGCAGAAAGCACCGACCGGTATCCGGGCATCAATTTTCGATTTGCCGACAGTGATCATACCCTTCAACTTACGGCGAAGCTGGTGCGTGGATTCCGTATCCGTCACGGCGACAACTTTCTTGCCTACCAACGAGACATTCTGAGCTGGTTGGGTGTGTTGTATCGCATTTACATTCCCATCGGGCAGCACGGAACCGATCATGGCTTTGCGGACCCAGAAACGATTGTCGTCAACGCGTTAACGGGTGTGAAATTCCTGGCTCCGCGCACTGCCAATCACTTCATGTCATGCTGGATCTACGTGTGTCGGTTTTATTCCGCGTTTCCCCATGCCCCGGCACTGTTCCCTGCCGCCTGTCCGTTACACGTGTTGCGCGAAGCCTCGTTTTTCTCGACCGCAATCGGCTACGGCCTGGGTGGTGTGACTAGTCTTGGATCAGACTTGACGCCGAAAACGATCGAATCCACTCTGTTTTCTGGCGCCACGATTCCAGTTCCCAGCTACACTGCTCTGGCCGCGCCTGCCGACTGCAAGACCGCTGCGACGTACCCGTTAGAGTTCCTGGATGGATTCGTGGACGAGTACGTCAAGATTCGCAGCCACAACTTTGACGACGACGACGCGGACGATACCGATATTTTCACCGCGCTTGGTCGCCGCAAAGCCGTGTCACAGCAACCCGAGGACTCCTCTTCCTCGCCGCCTCCGCCTGAAAAACGCGCCCGGGTGATGGGTTCTGCCCCGCCCCCGCCGCCACCACCATCAGTGCCGTATCGATTCTGGCGCCCTCCTGTCTTTACCAAACAGGACCGTGATTCGGTGCTTGTCTACGGGGGTGGTGCAGTGGGTGACAAGTCGTTTCAAGTCCTGTCGTTTCGCGATCAGTACAGCCATCTCTTTCAGCGCACCTTGACCCAGAGTGTGTTGGCAACGGATGGCCGATTCTGGCAATCAACCGACGAGTCGCGTTGTCGCGGCCTCAGCGAGTTGTCCACTCTGCATCAAATTGGCATGGCGCTCCTCTTTTCCCCGGCCTCTCTCACCTCCATCTGGTTTTTCTTTACCGTCGTGTTTACCATGATTGAGTCGGCGTTTCCCAGCTCTGCTTGTACGGAGGTGTACTGGTCATACATCGCGGTTCTGGTTCGCAAATTCGCGCGCGTCTCGGGTGCCACCACAGTGGACGGACCCCGTCATCAATGCATTGCTACCTGGCGAATATCGATAGCCGCCTTCGCGGCCTGGATGCGCCTCTCTGTCGACACCGCCGCAGCTCGCAGCCACGTCAGTCGTCTCTTCCTGTTATGGCTGCCATACTCGCACCAGGTCTTTTCCGACGTACGGTCTCCCAATCTCGAAGACACGCTCAACCTCATCGAGTCGGTCGCAGTATCGCCCAAGTGTAATCAACTCCTCGGTGTTTCGCTGGTCGTCGACGTCTTCCAACACTTTTACATCCCCTTGCCCGAGCCGCGGTTCATTCCGTTCAACACCTTGCTGCCAGAGAACAACCCCGACCCGTTTGGCCAATACGTCTGGCGTGTCAATCGCCAGAATCGCCTCTCCCATGCCATGTTGCCGCCCGCCCCCTTGTCTCCACCCTCGGTCGGTCAGTACATGGTATCGTCCCATTCGTGGTCATCGTCCTGTTCCACGACCAGTACCTGTGCCACGGGAACGACTGCCACCGGGACGACTGTTTCGGGAACCACTGTCTCGGGGACGACCGTGACCGCCACTGACTCCTCGGCCAACCTCTGCGAGGCGACAGTCGGTTGAGTCTGTGTTTGTGACTCTGTTTCTGTGACTCCGTTCGTCCACCACCAATGACAACATGCCGTGCAGCACGAGGCCATCCTCACCGCAAACGGTTGTGTTGTGCTTTGTTTCTCTGTCATGGCGAAGAATCGGTGTCCTCGGTCAACCCGTGTATTTTAAGTACAGAAACCCGAACGCAACACGCGCACTACTGAACTCTCCGCAATTTGTCCTTTACCGCAGTCTTCTCATCGCTGGGATCACTGTCGTTGTTGTCGGTGTCGCACACCCGTGTTCGCTTGGCACCGAGAACGAGGTCCCCCAGCTGTTGAATCGTTCGCATCACCAGCTCGATTTGACGGTTGGTCGCCTTGGCCTCTTCAATCTTGACCAATCGCGCCGCATAGTCGCCGAAATAGTCGAAGAAGAGGAATTGGTGCGGAGCACAGAACTGGAGATATTCGCAGTGATCGAGCAAGACACGTCGTCGAACCTTGCTATCGGTCGTGGGTTCGTTGGAGTCGTCCACGAGTGGAAAACACTCTTTGAGACGAGCAATGAACGTGTGGAAGATGTCGGGTCTCTGACAGTGTTGATAGGTGCGATGAACGGCCAGTAACCAAAGAGCGCAATCGGTAAGGTCCTGCGCGCGAGTCGACCAGACGGCGTGGTGAAACAGCTTGATCGTGATAGTGATGAGGGACTCGTCGCAATGAATGTCCAATTCACGCTGTGTGGTCCAGCTCCAGCAAAAGGGTTGTCGGGGAGAACTATACATGGTCAATACGGTCTGTAGCTCTGTCTGTACGGACTGAACCCGTCGATCGCTGAACTGAATGAGCTCAGTGGGCAGTTCCAGCATCTTCATGTCTTGTCTGGCGTTGCGATCTTGAGGTGGTACGACAACCAGGAACGGGGAAACAGGTCGTTGCTGCGCCATTATGATAGAACCAAAATCAACAACAACGAACAATGAAATCTGAAAAGCGTCGAGAAAAAAGTCGAGAATCGTTCCGCGTGGGTCGATGAAACCCCATGTGGGTCTTCAACATCACGCTCGGGGTGAAACCTCTACGTTGATCGTCGCAATCGGTTGATTTATTTTCGGCTGTTTTGGGTTGACAAGTGTAACGGTTCCCGTTCTTCCCCTTTTGCAAAAATGGCCGACGACATTTTGGTGGAAAATCCGAACCGGTTCGTTCTGTTTCCCATCAAACATTCGCGTGTCTGGGAAATGTACAAAAAGGCCGAGGCATCGTTTTGGACCGCCGAGGAAATCGATTTGTCTCAGGATTACAAGGATTGGGTAAAGATGACCGCCGATGAACAGCATTTCATCAAAATGGTCCTGGCCTTTTTCGCGGCGAGCGACGGTATCGTGCTTGAAAACCTCGCCTCGCGCTTTCTGAAAGAGGTGCAAATCCCTGAGGCGCGTTGTTTCTACGGGTTTCAAATTGCCATGGAAAACATCCATTCGGAAACCTACAGTCTCCTCTTGCAAACCTACATCAAGGACTCTGCGGAGCGTGATGCGCTTTTCACAGCCGCTTCCCGTATCGGTTCGATCAAGAAAAAGGCCGACTGGGCCATGAAATGGATTGAAAGCAAGGAGGCTTCGTTCGCCCAACGTCTCGTTGCGTTCGCTGCGATCGAAGGGATCTTCTTTTCCGGTTCCTTCTGTTCGATTTTCTGGTTGAAAAAGCGCGCCAAGATGCCCGGCCTGACCTTTTCCAACGAACTCATCAGTCGCGATGAAGGTCTACATTGCGACTTTGCCTGTCACCTCTATTCCCTACTTACCGCGACCCAGCAACTGTCCAAACAGGACGGTGTTGCGTTGTTGCGCGAGGCGGTGGACATTGAAAAGGAGTTTGTGTGCGAGGCCTTGCCTGTATCTCTCATCGGGATGAACGCCAACCTCATGTCGCAGTACATTGAGTTTGTGGCGGACCGACTGTCGGTCGAACTTGGGTTTGGCAAGATTTATAACGCCCAGAACCCGTTTGAGTGGATGGAGATGATCAGTTTGACGGGCAAGACCAATTTCTTTGAAAAACGAGTGGCTGAGTACCAGAAATCGGGGGTCATGGCCGGTCTGGAATCGTCCAAGAAAAACGCCCACCACCTGGCCAAGGGTCTAGCTCCGGTGCACGAACCGTTCGAGTTCAAAACCGACGAAGAGTTCTAGGCGGTTCGTTTCACGTCCTTCTTTGTCGTCGTCGCTTTCAACTTCTTCTTCTTCTTCGGTTTTTTCGGTTGAGTGCGTGGTTTGCGAGCTCGGGACATTGCCGCTGCTCGGGATGGCCCTTTGCGATGCTTTTCTATGGCCTTTGCCATTGCCTCTCGTTGTCTCTCTGATAAATCTTCAAGGTCGGTCGTTCTGTAAAGAGGCGCGATTGCGTTGGGATTGGCCCGTTTAAACTCGTCTCTCCGTCGCTGTGCATACCATTCCGGGTCTCCTTGTGGGTCCCATACCTCGTCCTCGTCCCCGTCGTCGTCGACTGCAGGTCGCCGTCGACCGGTAATCAGTAGGAGTGCAGTGTCTGAGTCCGGATCTTCGATCACCGAACTTACCACATGGTAAGCGCTCTCGAGGCTTGCTCCTGTCAGCGTAGCGAGGTTGGCGTGGTCGAGAAGAAAACGGAATACTCTCAAGTCAGAATGGATAGGATTCATAACGTCAGGCTGGGCTTCTAACTGATTGCGTAGTCCGCCATCGCGATTGGCGTAAAACAACACCGCATACACCGCGTCAAGTCGTTGTTCTGCTTCAGAGAGTTCTGGATCAGCGTGCCATGTCATCCGAATCGCATAGCTGAAGCGATCGAGGAACTGTTCGAACGTGACATGCATCCCCATATTCGCTGCCCTACGCGTAAGTTGCCGCATAACGCGGTCTACGACACGCCTATCTTCGTACTCTACTTGCGCCATCGACGACCTGCATTGCCTAGACAATAACGGGATTTTAATCACCGCCAAACTAGCCCTGTGGACTCGACGACGACAGGCTAAACGACCGCACAATGGTGGGCTCGCCTGTCGCCGCTCCTCCTCCTCCGAGAACCAACACTTGGTCTTGGTCGACGACGACGGGTGGTTTCCTTGGTTTCGCGGCCGGTTTCTTGGTTTCGCGTTTGTGTGCCCTGGCCTCTCGCTCGATCTTGGCCTCGCTGTGTTCTTGCTTCGCCTTGCGGGCACCGCGTTTGCGGTCCTTGGGCTGTTTCCACTCTCCGTTGGGTGAATCCATGTCGGTCGGGGGTTTTAGAAAAAAAACCCGCAACCCGGAACCTGATCACGTGGTACTGTACAAACTGTTTTACTGGTACAACTGTTACGACCCAAAGTACAAGTCGCAGTTCTTGCTGACAGCAAGGAGTTGACCGACCCGCATAAACGCCATGCGTCGGGCATACAGTCGCTGTAGCGCAGCCTCTTTGTGCAGTGCGCGGTGTGCAGCCGCGAAATCCGGGTGGCTGAAACAGGGCGTTTCCTTGCCGGTGGGATCGCACCGCCCAGCGCAGTTCACGTCGACCATGCTGTCTGCGTAGCCGAATCGCACCCACTTAATCTTGCCGCGATTGTACGGTTGCATACTGACGCGTTCGGCGTAGTACAAGTCATCTTCGCTCATTTTGCAGTCGTACAGTCGATCGTGACAGGACTGCAGTGTCGGGCCGCTGGTTTGGTGTAGCCAGGTCCATTTGGTCGGATCCTGATCGAGCTTTCCGTCAAAGATGATGACAGTGAACACATCGGGGATGCGCGCCATTGTGACAGTGACAAGGTTGACGTGGCGACCGCGGAAAACAGACTGTGCTAGCGGGTTTACCATTAACGTTTCGGCGAGTAGGTCTTGATCGAGGCCAACAACCGCTTAAATTCGATTCGTAACTTTTTTTGTTCCGCGGCTAATTTGGCTTGTTCGCGTTCCATGCGTGCAATTCGATCCTTGCTGCGTCGGGTCACAAACGGCATGGACACGGGGGGTGCCACCGGTGACGGTGCAAATACGAGTCGGCGCCTAGTCCCAACAGGTTGGCGTCGAGTCACGTTGGGCATGTCCATTTCATCATCATTGTACACTTGAAACACAGCGCGTCGTCCAGACATTGGCTCTGCGTCGGAAAAAAACTCTCAGGCTTATTGGTAAGACCGAGAATCTAATTTTCGCCAAGCTCCACCTTGCATGATGATGTCTGAAATTTTGAGCGAAATGCAATCCAAGGAAGTGTTGATTCCTGCCCTCTTGTTTGCTGCGCTGAGCCCTGGTGCCATCCTCTCCTTGCCCTCCAAGGCCATCAACTCGCTGTCAACGAGCCCCAAATCCGTGCTGATCCATGCTGCAGTCTACGCGGCGGCGGTGTGGGCGGCCATCAAGTACGGTATGGAGAAGGAAGTGGGTGACTACGAGTTGGTCGTCCCGGCCCTCCTGTTCATCGTCCTGAGCCCCGGTCTGCTCGTCCAGATTCCTCCCGGGTCGATCCGCTCAGGTTCGACCTCGATGATGTCGATCGCGGTTCACGCCGTTGTGTTCGCAGCTCTGTATGCGGCTCTGCGTGTCAAGTTTCCCGAAAAGTACATGAAGGGAGCCTCGCTCAAGGACGACCTGAAGAACGTGCTGCCCCAGGGTGGTGACGCGGCCCAGTCTGATTCTGCGGCGCCCGCGGCCGACGCCATGTCCGCCTAGCACTGTAGTGAGCGCGTGTTGTGGGTCTGAAAAAAATGTTGCTGTAGTGGTACGTTTGCAGTACTAGTACACTCAACAACACCACAGTCATGGCCACGGCTCCCACCATTAGTGATCTCGGTAAAGTTGCTGGCTCGCTCCAGGTAGCTCACATCGAAGCAGTCGGTCATGGTCGAACCGCGGGTAAGGTGCACTGCAACGGTAACATTCTGAGCACCGCTGGTAACATCACTGCTACAACGGGTCGATTGACACTGGGTGCAACGACCAGCCAGATTGTCCTGGGTACAACCAACACCGTGACGATTAGCTCCACCGCTCCGGCTGCTTCGCGTGTGCTAACCATTGCGGATCCCCTCATGGACTGTCGCCTATTGACCGGCGTTCGCCCTGTCGTGGTCGTGAGTGCAGCTGGCACGACCCTCACTGCCGCTCAGTCTGGTGGATTTGTCAAACTTGGCGGCGTTGGTCCCTACAGTTTGACTCTACCAGCAGTCGCTTCTTCCGCTGGTTTGTCGTACGAGATTGCGATTGCTCCGGCGATCAGCGTGGGTGCTATTACCATCGCGGCTGGTTCTGCTTGCATCCTCGGTGTCATCGTTGCGCGCAACGCGACTGCAAACACGCTCATCAACGGAACTGCAGTGAGTAACTTGATTCTTGGAACGACGTCCGTTCAGGGTGACAACCTCAAGCTGACCTGTGATGGCACGAACTGGTTTCTCTCTGCGATCACGGCCATTCACACTAGTATCACCACCTCCTAAACGTTTTTTTTGGGGAGGGACGCCGCGGCTGAATTCCTCTCTATGCAAGACGGTGAAACGTGGACTCGCTTGTTTCAGCGACCGCGTGGTTCGGGCAAAGAACCCTGGGGCAACAAGGCGCGCCTCGCGGACGTGAAGCGCAAGATATCGCGTTCCATTACGTTTTTGGGCGATGTGCCACTCAGTGTAACCGACAAGGCCAACGTGTTTATTCATCGGGATGCCAAAACCACTGAAATCGATTCCGTCGTCATTGACACGGGTTGTTTGTTCCCCTTGGACCCACCGCCGCCGCCGGCCGTTTCCGCTGTCGTCGCCGCTGCCCCGGTCCCAGCAATTGAGCCGGTCGCCGTGCCCGCCACCTCTCCGTCACCACCACCCGTGACGAGTTCGTAGACGTACGCAATGGTGTGACGGGTGGAACAATCGCGCAGGGCGCGTGTCATCAGGTCATCGCGTAACGTATCGCATCGAATACACTCGTCCCTGTGTCCTTTTACAACAACGTGTAACGACGACGCTGATTCCTGGAGCCAGTGCGAATCCGGTTCCAGTTCCTGTTTTCCACACCCGATCGCTCCTTCTATACCCGCTGTCAAAATGAAATACTTGTGCCAACACGGATCGCATTGAACAGCGAGTCGATCTTGCTCCGCGACACAGGTCGGGTGTTTCTGGAATGCGACAAACGCGATGCTGATAGCGACTGCCACTGACCAGATCAGACCAGCGGTGATACCGGCGCATTGCCATGACTCTTCCTTGCGTGGATCGGGTTGAATCGGTGCGCTGGTGTAGAATTCTTGACCGCAAACACACGTCATCCATTCGCATCCCTCGATTCGAACAAAGTGAGCACGACAGGACGGACATCGTTCAGGCTCCGGGTCAATGTCACGGGGGGCGTCATAACGGTGTCCTCCTGGCCCATACAACGCCCTTTCGTGCACGAGTACGTTACAGTGAAAGCATCGCCCGTTCCATCGAGGGTGCGTATTCAGCCACTGGTGCAAACAACCACGATGATAGCGATGTGTGCAAGGTCCTCGCGGATGGTGTCGCGAAACGCGATCAAAACAAATGTGGCAATCGTTCGCCGCCAGCATGGCAAGGGTGGTTTTTTTTGGTCGTTACTCGATCAATTCACGATTCCGCTAAGTTTCTGATCACCCACGCCGAACTCTGGCCCCAGCTGGGGGTTTCGCCATTCGCAAAACGTCGTCCTCGTCATTCTCCTCGCCATACATACCATGTCTGGAATCCCTTTGCCATGGTCTGCCCTAGGCGGTATCTTCGAGTCCGTTCCCGATCCGCTGCCCATATCCAACGACATGACGGAACTGGGTGACATCGTGCGCAAACACGCCAAGTTTGACGCGATTTTACGCGCGTTCGACGCACAAAATCGGTCTTGGGTTACGGAATGTGCTGCGGCAATCATGGCCACTCGTTCACCCATCCTATCTGCCCTATTGGCTGCCGGGGAGCTGCCCCAGGCCAACACCTATCAACGCTACGGCACCGCTATGGCCTATCTCGCTGTTCATGGCACAGACGACCAGTTGTGGCAAGGTTTGAATTGGCTGCCAGACCAGTGGCCGGAGCGCTTTTATCCACAACTCTTCAGCTTGGCCTTCAATCAAATCATCATTTTTATTGAGGAAGATGCGTCTGCGATCGCCAATCTCAACGACGACGATGTGGACTATTCCTTGTCCGAAACCGCGTCGCGATTCGCCAAGGCCCTCTTGTCATACAATCAACTCTATTTCGACGAGTTTCTCAGTGCCGATGCCGCGGTCATCCCCAGCCTGATTCGCCGTGGTAACTGGCCACTCTACGGCCCGGTGTGTGACGTGTTGTGGGATTTGGCCTGGCACGGCGACGCCGTTCCACAAACCGTCATCAAGTCGGTGCCGTCCATTCTCCGCGCCGCGCTCGAAGCCAACCAACCTGCCTTCCTCTACAAGGTATCGCGGGAAAGCTATGATCTACGCCCGGATTGCGCTGCCAATCAAGACGCAGCCATCGCGGTTCTGTGGAGTGGTGAAGCCAGTGCATTGCTGGCCGAGTACATTCTCAAACAGCGTCTCATCACGGCCGATCAACTGGCGGGTTCGCCCTGCTACCTCTTTGCACTCAAGGCCAGCAACGGTCCACTCATCAGTCTGTACGACGAGTACAACATCCCTCTGTTGCCTCGCTCGATGGTGGACGCTGAGGCCAAGGAACGCTGGAGTTTGGTGCACGATTTCAAGATGATGATTCTGGAAGTTGCCAACACATCGACGCTGGAAACCTTGCTGGGTACGTTGGCCTTTCGCTCCTCCATTGGTCAAGACTACGCCGGGACCGTTGCTTTGCTGCGTGAACGAGCTCGACGTCATTTCCCGGACGAAAAGCTTCGCCTCTTGTCTGCGTACGTCACGACGGTTCCCATGTCCAACCTCGTAGCAAGCGGCGTCAAGATCGAGTCCCTGCGCGCCGATGCGATCCAGCACAACGACCTGGTATTGCTCGAGTATCTGGACGAGTTTGCGCCCTTGCCCGCGCCGCCTCCGTCCCCGGTCGCAGTCCAAGTAGTCGCGGCCGCTCCTCGCAAACGTCGCCAGTCGGGTGACGAGAAATCGGGTCAAAATTTCTGTATTGCTGATAGAGTGAAGCGTCGCAAAGACCGTCCAGATGGCACACCCCCGCGGATCGGCGCAGCCAATCCCCGACGTGGCGGTGCCCGAGGACGAAGCGGACATTGAACTCGTACCTCACGCGTTCAAGTGTTCGGTGTGTTTGGATGTATTGATCGACCCCTTGTTACAAAGTTGTGGTCATAGTATTTGCCCTGAGTGTCGTGATTTATTGCGCTCGGCGGTGTGTCCAGAGTGTCGACAGCGTTGTACCATGTACACACCGAATCTGATTGTAAAGCAACACGTGTGGGCAACGTATCCCAAAGCCTGTCGTAGAAAACTGGAAAAACTGAACGGCGGGTGGACCATTGTCGAAAAGGCGGCCGGGTGTACAGCCTCTTTGAAACGGAAACTCATCGATTACGTGGACAAGCAGTATCGCAATCACAAACGCGTGGCCTATCCACCGCCACCGGGCTCAGGCTTGAGTGTGGAATGGAACGGGTTCATCTCGGCGCGGCTGCGCGACACACCGGGGACCAGTAATTGTCCCGCCACGACTGGTCCCGCTGCCCCTACTGGCCCTCCTGTCGCCCCTCCGCTTGAAATTCGCTTGCCTGGTCCCGCCGCACACGTATTCAAATTGGCCATGGTCAAGGACGGAGAATTGTTTTTGGCGTTTGGCCCGCCCCTTGGTCGTCAAGCCGCCTCCCGTGTCGTCGACTCGGACGATGACGATGTCTGAACTTTTTTTCACGGCCTCGGAGAGTGTACGTTGCACCCGTGCGTTCAACTCCCAACGCGACATGCCGCGCAAAATCAAAAACTGTACCCGTACCCTGGTGATGCGAGGTAAGTGTCCTCGAACCACGCCCATGCGTCTCGGTGAGCCCAGCTATGCCATGAACGATCTTGTCACGGTATGTCGTTCGTCGCGCTCAAAGAACCGTAGTTCGGGTAAGTACCGTGTGGTTCAGAAATGTCTCAATGTACCCAAGGTGAAGCGCAACTTGGCCATGGATCGTCACAAGGGTCTCGGTCCTTGGGTGGCTGCGGTCGCTGCCGCCCGTCGCCGCCTCGGCATTGAAGGGTTTGTCCTAGTGAAGAAGGGTACGATGCTCTACAAGGTAGCCAAGCGATACTACGAGGCTGCCAAGCACAAAAAGGCGCAGAAACTACGCGGAGCGCGCCGCCTTGCCCACTAATCACAGAGCCTTCTTCGCGCGTCGTGTTGCTGGTGCCTTTTTCGGTTTCGCCTTGGGTTTGGACTTGGAGGTTGCTCGTCTCGCTTTCGTTCGGAGGTGTGCGCGCCGAGCTCGTCCTTGTTGAATCCGTTCGACTAAATCGTTGTGTTTCCGGACATCCGCGTCGAATTGCTCGAGTACAGCACTGATGGTATCGCGCATTGAGGCGGATAACAGTGGTTCGCGAACACTTTCTCGGTAGCGTCGGTCAAAGTAAATCAGTAACAATGCAGCTTGAATCGCATGTTTGTCACTGTTGACGCTCTGCTGTGATTTCTCCTTTCTCTCCGAAAAATGACGGTTGTAATCTTTGGCCGCATAGAACACGAACCCTCCATACCGAACGGCGTGTTTTACGAGCATCATACGGAAATCCAGTTCGAATTGTTCACCGCGGTGTCGTTGCCAGTCGTCGATGAAACGAAACGCGATGTCGTAGAAATCGGACGCGTTGAATTGACTGGCACGCAGCGCGTCCATGCCGGGTCTGGGTCTCATCAGGTCTTGCATCTCTGCTCGAATACGGGCCTCTAATTCTTCCAGCGCAACGCGCTTTTCCTCCACGGTTGGAGGTGTACCATGGTTGTTCATCTTCGCCGTCTATCTGTACACGGTGTATTTTTATTCGCGGGGTGGCACGGCCCTCCAGGGCTCAGAACTGTGTCTCGATCGGGGTTCGCACCCACCGATTGTCTGCCACACACACAAACAAGTGTTGATCGGTCGACCGAATCTCGCCGCGTCGACCCGGTGATGTCGCTATGAGCGGCGCTACCTTGTCGTCGGGCGCGGGTTCCGGGTATCGCTGGTCCAATTCCTGTATTGCAGCCACCATCGGGCTGATAAACTCATTGTACGCCAGCGCCAGGAATCCCGTTTGTTTGCGATCCTCAGGGTCGTGGTAGCCACCAAAGTCTTGGTTGGTTGCACCGAGCTCCGTCAAGACTTGTTTGACCTGTTGGGCAATAAACCCGTGATGCAGTGCGGTATCGTCGCCACTCGTATCTTTCCACTGCCAGGATACGGGTTTGAGTTTGCGCACAAAGTCCAGTCCGAACCGAGTGGGTTGAATCTGGGTCTTGACGCGCTCGTCCGAGCCGTTGAACGCCGCGCGCGACACCCATGCATCGCGCCATCGCAAAGCCGTGGTGCCCAAGTCGTAGGTGTTGTGTGCGTAGGGGATGAAGTGACCCGACGAGTCGACGTAACATCGATTTGTGTTATTCGTTGCAAACGAGATTGAGGTGTTTCCGGTTGAGTTCAGGCCTATCCCGCCAGTTCCC
>JACCDG010511128.1_pt1 | contig 131344 bp, 108 predicted proteins | sample 7442471 | NCBI WGS metagenome assembly JACCDG01 (sample SAMN15323444, study PRJNA562643) | freshwater metagenome | isolation source: river surface water | place: USA:Blue River Watershed | collected 2017-08-17
AAAGAAAAGAAACTCATCTCCGAGTTTCGAGCACTACCCAACGGTGGGTATTCCGCCGCCTCGGCTGCCTCCCAGCTCAAGGCTGGCAAGGCGGAAGCCCTGGAGAAACACCGCGCCGTTGATGCAAAGTGGCTGGCCTTTCACAATCATTACGACGAATTCACCCATGCAAAACTCGCTTTTTTGCTGGATCGCTACCTCAGAATGGCACAATCGGCTTTGCAACACCTCCCCAAAGACCGTGTGCTTGAACAACATTTTGCAAACCTAGTAACGGCAGCGGATAACTTTAACAAAGTCGTCTCCCTCAAGCCGATCGAGATAGGCGACGCCTCTCGCCTAAGCGACTCTAGGCATTTTGCAGAAGAACTAGTACTTTTTTGGGACCGATTTGCAAAGATTCAGTGGAGATGGCGGGATTTGCCTGCCCACTGGGAACAGAAAATCCGCCGATTAAGAAATGTTTTTCACTATGCCTTGGTCTTTGGGCCGCACTATTTTCAAGCCAAACGACGCTTAGATGCCGGTGCTCCACTCCTGGAATTCATGGCACCGCTCTTCCAGAGTTACTTGAATCGACTGGGATACAATCAAAGCTTTCGCCAAGGAGGAAATCTCCACGAGCCGTTGGCAGACGGTACGGTGCGAATTTTTGCTCCCAACCACATTCACGGCGTTCTCGATGCTGCAATGACTTGCGCCCTCCCGCTCGACCAAGGCACCGTGATGAACGCACCGACGTTTTGGGCAAGTCCAGCTATTGCTAAATCGCTTCAAAACCACCCTGAGTTTACCTGCGTTTCAAATGGCACCTCGGGGCTAGTAGCCATTTCCCAAATGTTAAAGAAGGTTAAGGACGGCACTCTCAAGCGACTTTTCATCCAGGCGGAAGGGAGTCTTTCCACTGGCCTCGCCTATGAAGTGCGCCGCCCCGCCCAAAACTTTGTTCAAATCCTTTCTAAAATTCGCGCGCAAGGCGTTGGAATTGAACTCATTCCCATCAGTCTCCCCAGGCACTACCGGCCCTTTCAAGATATTTCCCATACAAGCCCGTCCCAGCTGCTGATAGATGTGCACGAGCCCGTAGGCCCTGCCGTCGTCGAGTTGCTGCTCGACTCCGGAGATCCTCAAATGCTTTCGCGCCTCTTACGCCAATTCTGGATAGATTCCTTTAGCCGGGATAGTTCCTACACAGACCGGCCCTTGGGGAGTCCACGCATGCAATCCTTAGTAAATCTGCTCGATACCTACATCGCCCAACGCTCCCCCTGCGCCGCAGAGCTATTGGAAACTCTCCTCTAACTCTGCTAAACGCGGTGAGTTTGCTTCGACTGCCCACCGATGCGATAATTATCGAATGAAACGTTTCACCTGGTGTGTGCTTGCGTTTTGCCTGTCGTCGTATACTTCAGCCTTTAGCCCCCTCCCCGAAACGCTAGTTCCCTTTGATATTTTTGATAACGATGCATCCACTCGAAAAGAGGCTGTCGCAGAAGATCTGCGCTGGACTGTGAATGTTTCCGGCTGCTCGGGGTCCATGCTATCGCCCACCTATGTCCTGAGTGCGCACCACTGCGGCATGCGCAAGGGGCAGAAGCTCACCTCGGGCGGGTGTTTGTTATTAGGGTGTAAGGACGACCTGACCGTGGTGAGGATTGTGGAGCAGTATAGTGACTTCGATAGCGACATCGCCGAAGTGACTTGGTCGCGCAAAGACAGTCGGTGGAAACAGCGTTATTCTCCCCGAGTTCAAACCTCTGCAGATGAGTTGACCCTGGGAAAGGATAGCACAGCCACTAAACTGTTTACTGTTGGCTTCCCAGGTGACAAAAAAGTGCCCACCATTGCCGAAGGGTTTGCAAAGAGCCGCAGCGGCAATTTCCTCAACTATAATATCGGTACCATTAATGGAAACTCCGGGGGCGCGGTCTGGAAAGCGGATGACTTTACCCTCGTTAGTCAAACCAATCACGGCCCACATGCTCTAGGACAGCCTGGTTGGAATGGAAACGACCCCGAAGACTCCAACGCCTGGAATGGAGGTCCTCAAATCGACCTGCTCTACAAAAAGAGCAAAACGCTCCAGACAGTCTACCCCGACGGAGAAAATTTGAATGTGAGCTTTGAAGGGTACTTGATCTACGACAGCGTATTACCCGAAGAAGACTCCCCCTGACTCTAAACCCGCCTAGTGCATCGTGTGCCAGGGAGGGGTTTTGCCTTTCACCCCTCGAACCCAAGGACGCGAAGCAGGGGCATCCCCTTCTCCCGTAGCAATAAATACTTTTTCAAAGCCAGCGCGTGCAATATGCCGGGCAGCATCATCGCCTTTTTCTTCGCCCTCATCAGGACCAAGATTTCTATCGACGTAGACAGGCGTTTCCCGATCTAAGCTATCGGCCGCTTGTAAAAACTCTCTCACTGAGTAAAACCCGCGATAACTTTTTTGCGCCTCTTTGGCCGAAAGTTCCCAACTCATGTGTACCAGCGGATCATCGTCCACCAAGACCGCATCTAACACCCCTTGCAAGCGTTTGATTTTCACCGGTACCCACCCCCCAAGGCTTTTCGGAAGTAGACGGATACCGTAGCGATCGCAGTCTTGACGTACCTGCTCTTCATCAAAACGCCCGGTCACCAAAATAGAACGCTCGGTTAAGTACAAAGAACGAATTAGCTCGATCCCATTCTCTGAGGCACCCATGATTTCATAGTCGCACAAGAACAAGAGCGTCGACATCAACCGCTGATTTTGAGTGCACCAATGGCGTAGCGACGCCGTATCTGAAAAATGTTCCACAAAAACGGGCGCCCCCGATCGCGTAATCGCTTCGGCGAAACGTTGCTCCCAGACCAAATGAATACTGGGATCGTCATCCAAAATGAGAACCGTAGTCCCTTGAGCCACTTCAACAACAGGCACAAACCATTTTGGCGGAGAAACCAGAGGCAGTTCTATGCTCACGGTGGTTCCAACGCCTTCAGACGATTCAATTTTGAGCGTTCCATTCCAGCGCGAAACGGAGGAACGCGCATGGGACAAGCCCAAACCATGCCCCTGCGCCTTGCCAAAGGTTCCACCCGACTCCTGGAGTGCCTTCAACGTGGCAGCGCTCATTCCACAGCCATTATCCTTCACTTCAACTCGAACACGGTCGCCGTCTTGGGCAATCTCCAGCCGCACTACCCCAGCCTCTCCTATGGCCTCAACTGCATTGTTGATAAGATTTGAAAGTGCGGTTTTAAATCCCTGCGGCTGCACTAGCGCAAAAAGTCCATGCGCACTTTCTGTAATTTCCGACTCCAGTTTGACCTGAGGTCTTGGCCGCAGCAGAACCTGCTTTTCGGTCACTATTTCATCAATAAGGCTCGCCACTGAGTGCGCACTGAATGTCCCCAAATCTCCCTGCGCATTCAAATTGGCGCTCTCCACTGCGGAATCCAATGCGAGCGACCGCTTGCTCCGCTCAAGGACATTATTCGCAATGTCCCGAATGCGGTTCAACGCACCTCGAATAATCAGGCGTTTTTGCTCCGGCATCTGAGGCAGAGAATCCAGAATCATATCCAGCGCCGCCAGCGGCGAACGTATGTCATGGGCGACCTGGCGAGCAACAGCAACCATAGCGGCGCTTTTTTCGTTTTCTTTGAGCTTTTTATACAACTCGACGAGCGACAGAATAAACTCTCGAATTTCCCCCGACGCCGCAATCGTTTCGGAGTGCACGTCTTTGCCGGCATTGCATTGCTCAAAAACCCGTCGCAATTCCAGAAAGGGGACATAAATGTGCTTTCGAATAAAGCGGGAGGAAAACAAAATCACAAAGCAAAACAAAACACCCGACAAGGACAGCAGCAGTAAATTAGACCGATACGGTACGTAGACACTTTCGATGTAATGCGGGTCAAGCCGAGCGTAGACAACCAGCGCGTCCGAAGGTAGGTGCGCAAAATCCGGGATCACAGCTTCTTCGGTAGAAATCGGCACCTTGAGCTCAGAGACCGGGACAACTCTCAAATCCGACAGAGAGAAGACTTTCTGATGCGAACCCAGTTCTTTTTGAAGCGTTTCATCCAACCCCAGCTGCTTCCAAGTGCGCCATTTTTCCTGCTGCTCGTTAACACTCAAAATAACTTTTGCGCGCTCTTTTTTAAGCGCCTGACGAAACGTATCACGGGTAATCCAGAAGTAAGAAAGGCCCAAACCCAGAACGCCGAGCAAAACGGCAGATAACTGGGCGATGGTGAGACTACGAAGAAGTTTATACTTGCGCGCTCTCATTTTTTTGCAGGCTTTTCCAACCCAACCTGGGTAAACCGAGTAAACTTCAACCCACGGCTCGTGGCATGGCCGCCGTTAGGCCCAAAACAAAGCTGGGTCTTGCCGATTACTGTGAAGCAGGGATCTTCTTTAAAGGCTTTGATTACGGATTCTCGAGTCAACTCCCCTTTGACCCGTTTTACGGTTTGGCCCATGACCAGACCCAAGTTGTACCCAATCACACTCTCGAAGTTCCCTTTCATTCCATAGAGCTTTTGCATTTGAGCATCGAGTTCCTTCATCTCCGGGGCACCCGGCACCCAACCCGTCGCAATATAGAATGGTTGCGTGTGCACAAACCGCGCTAAGATGCCGGGGTCTGCTCCTCCAAAGGCCACCGTGGGGAGCGCTACCTGGGCGTTCTGTAGCTGATTCATCAGCACAACCAGGTCGTCAGGATAAAGCGTAAAATACAGGTAGTCGTACTCACCGCGTTTTAGCTTTGCCAACTCTTCCTCCGGCAAGGCCATGCTGTCGTTGAGTTGTACGATATCTAGCTTAAGGCCTGGAACAGGCTCCCGTTTGAGCTGATTTTCCTGATTTACACTGAACACGGAGGAGCGGTTCACGACGACCATTCCGCGCTTTGCGGGAAACATTTTCTGAATAAACTGGCAAAGCTCAGTAACCAGCTTGTCCAAAGAGGCACCAGTGGAGTAGACCAGCGGGCCTTTCTCCGACAGGGCTGTGTGCGAAGCGGCTCCAAACACCGCTAGCAGGCCGTTTTTCTTGGCGACATCGGCGGCCAAAAGCGCATCGTGGCTCACGGGGAACCCAATAACCGCCACCACTCCGGCATCCACCAGCGCGGTGGCACTGAGGGTGGCCCCCTGGATCGATTTATCGTTGTTTTGTTTTACCAAAAGCAGGTTTTGTGCCCGCTCGCGCCCGAGGATTTTTTGAAAACCGAGCTCAAATCCCCTAAAGACATTTTCCTGAAATACAGAAGAGATAACTGCTGTAGACGAGCCGTAGCCAATCTTACCCCTTCCAGACGAAGGTGTATCGATTGCAAAAACCAAGGTCCCAAAAAGGACCGCTAATATAAGAGCTGGTAAACGCATCCCACCGACTGCCTTTTAGGTTCTTTGGGAGTGCTTCTAGCACAAAAGAAGGGCCGACTAATATTTTTTGTATTTGTCGTTATAGGGAAGCAGAGCCAGATGCCGAGCCCGCTTGATGGAAACCGTCAACTGACGCTGTTGCTTAGCCGACAAGCGGGTTACTCGACCAGGCATCACTTTGCCGACTTCAGTAACGTAGTTGCGCAATATCAAAGGGTTTTTATAGTCAAACAGAAACCCAGGAGGAAGTTTCGCCCGATCCATCCCTGGAAACCGACGACGTCCCCCGGCATCCCCGCCACCGTTACGGCCGCCGCGGTCATCACCACGATCCATGCCTCGATCTCCGCCACGGGAATCGCGTTTGTCTTTCATTTTTTCGTCGCTCGGTTTCATACTTTCTCCAAAAACGTCAAGACTCTGCCATACTTTGGCCGCTGAGTCGACCCTCTTTTAAGGGCGCCCGGGCCCGCTATTCGATAGGAACCAGAATCACTTCTCCATTGGATTTAGCTTCCGGATGCAAATAGCGCAAGCTAAGTCTGCTTGCCTTTCGCTCGACGCCTTTGCACGGAGCAAAAGGGATAAGGACTTGAAACGGCAATAGAACCGAGTGGACCCTTTCATCCAACAAAGGGGTACCTGGAGCAAAGCAGTTCAGGTTTTCAACCAGCCGCAACTGATTCCGCAGCGTCGTCCCGTAGCGCAGTTCCCGGTTGCCAGACCGTAAAATCACCCCACCCGCGGCAATCGCACCACTCACACCCAGCGCGACCAAGTAGAGGCGCCCAGCACGTTGCCACCATTTGGACTGCCGAGTGTGCTCCAGCGAGGATTGTCCCCAAACCAAAAACCCCCAAAAAACGAACCAGACCCCATTGTAATAGTGCGGGTGACTCACCAGCCCCTGGGAAGTCAGCAGCGCCATTTGGCCCGCCAGCACAACGCAATAAAATGCGTAGACCTTTTGCTCAAACTCGGTGGGACGAATTGCCCGTACGACGCTCAGGCCAATCCCGAAAAATGTCGGAATAAAGGCATAGAAACTTAGGCCGATGGACACCAACGCTACCCACGAAGTCCAGCTCCCCCAGAACCACCCCCACCCAAGAAAATATTCCAGGGCCAAGGAGGTAAAGGTACGCGCACCCAGGAGAGAGAAAAAAAACGAGGCGGTCCTCCATCCAATCCCCCCGCTTCCGTTTGGAAGAGACCGGAGATGAGAAAAGTACGGCCAAATCGCCAAACCCGAACCCAATGCCAAAACCGCCACCCACGCACTATTCGCGCGCAACCAAGCGCGCTTAAACCAAACTAAGTGCAGAACCATCGCGCCCACTAAGGGAAGAGCCATTAGATGCACCAGCACCGCCAAAACCGCCAAAAACCAAGCACATGCCAGAGAACGTAAACGCGCGTTTCGTAAGAACCAAAGATACGAAACCAACGAAAGACTGGAAAGCGGGAGCAAAAATGAATTATCCCAAAGATCACGCGAAGCAAACCAAAGGTAGGGACTCAAGAAAGGCACAATCCCCCAGACTTTGGGTACACGGGGGAACAGTCGGAGAAAGCTCACCACCGACACTGTCATCCCTGCTGTGATCAAAAAGCTTTTGGCTAAAGCCACCCAAAACAAAGACGGTAGCAAGGCCAACGCCAACTGGTAAAAGAGTAGCGGCAGCGGCCCGTAATCAATCCCTTTCGAACCCTGCAAACCATGACTCGGGACAACCCCTTGGCTATTATTCTCCAGTGCCTGTGCGATAAGCATCGGCTCATCATGCACAAAGGGTATTTCCAACGGAAAAAGGAACCGCGACGCTACAGCCACTAGAAATAAGATCCGCACCAGCACCGGTTTACTTTCAACTCCACGTCGCGGCTGTCAACCGTCTGTTTCTTTTGTATTGATCCCGTTGTGCCAATCCGTTATCTGGTCGCCTTCATGCGGGTTTTGAATTTATACGTTTTGGCGACTTTGTGGTTGGCCTCTCAAGCGACCCAAGGCGCCCCACTACCCTACCCACCTGAAGCCGGGTTTTTGAAACAAGGGCCTGAGTTAACCTGCCCCGAGCAAACACTCAGAGTTACCACCCTGCGCAAACTGGTCTATGGACCGACTGGGAGATTTTTAGCCAAGTTTTTTTTCGCCCCTAAACCGTTTCAAAAAATCAAACCTGACCCGGAAGCCTTGACCACTATTGCCGATCGCGAGGACTTTTTCATTCGCACCGAAAAAAGTGGGCTCAATTTATTTGCACGACACTACACCCCCAAGGGCCAACGCAATGGTCGAGCAGTCGCGATCTATCACCCCGTGGGATACCATGGCGGTCACATGTGGCGCCGAGTGCTATTCCTCGCCAGAGCGGGATTTGAAGTGTTTACGATTGACCTCGCCGGAAGTGGAAAAAGTGACCACCATGAATTCAAATTGGGCATGGGAGATCAGATTTTAGACGATGTGGTCTCGTCAGTAAAAGCGATCCGAACGCGCGCTCCTCACTTGCCCCTTGGCGTCCTGACGCTCTCCCTATCAACGTTTGCGGGAACCTTGGCCTTTCCCTTCATCGACGGGCACGTAAAAGCGATGGTGTTCGAGAATGGCCCTGCTCAGGACATCCCCCTGACGATTCGACGATTTATCGACGATCAGTTGAGAAAAATAGCCTTAGGGCCATTTCGCCCATTTACTTTTTTTGAGTCCGCTTTTTTTCGATGGGTAGATCCGCAAGCTAAGAACCACATTGGCGAAGAATTCACCCGAGCTATTTTGGACAGGCTCCGCATTCCCGCATGGCCCGTTACCCATGGTCACCCGATCGAAGCGCCCGTACTAGCTATTTCCAGCGGCCTAGATCCGATTGTCCCGCCCGACCAACAAGACGCCGCACTTCAGAGTCTTCACCAAAGCTTCGGATTTTCAACGTATCACTTCCCCGAAGCCAAGCACCTCAACCTTTGCTCGGATAAAGGGCCGTTCTTGGAAGAATACACGCGAGTGATTACCGAGTTTTTCGAGAAACACCTCACCCCTTAAACAGGGCCGGCCTCGAGTACTTTAGGATCGCGAATCCCATCGGAAAACTTTTTGAAGTTTTCTTTGAACAGAGACGAAAGTTTTCGAGCCATCTGATCGTATTCTGTCGTGTTTTTCCAAGTATTGCGTGGTTTCAGGATCTCCGATGGAACACCCGGGACTTGTGTAGGAACCTCTAAACCGAAAACCGGATCCGTTTCGTAATTCAGAGAATCCATTTCTCCAGAGTGAATCGCATCGATCAAGGCACGCGTATAAGAGAGCTTCATCCGGCTTCCCACGCCGTACGGCCCACCTGTCCAGCCGGTATTTATCAACCACGCAGAGCAGCCGTTTTGCCGCATTCGGTCCGCAAGCAGCTCCGCGTATTTATTCGGGTGCCAAACCATAAAAGCCGCTCCAAAGCAGGCCGAAAAAGTGGCCTCGGGTTCTTTGACACCGACTTCAGTGCCGGCCACCTTCGCCGTGTACCCGCTGATAAAATGGTACATTGCTTGCTCGGGATTCAGTCGACTAATGGGAGGCAAGACGCCAAACGCATCAGCGGTCAAAAAGACAATATTCTTAGGATTTTTCCCCACGCAGGGAACTTTTACATTCTCGATGTACTCAATCGGATAACTGGCGCGCGTGTTTTCCGTGATCGCGGCGCTTTCATAGTTCACCACGCGCGAGCTCGGGTCGACGACCACATTCTCCAACAGGGAGCCGTACCGAATGGCCCTAAAAATCTCGGGCTCGGATTTTTCCGTCAAACCTATACACTTGGCGTAACATCCCCCTTCGATATTAAACACTCCCTGATCTGTCCAACAATGCTCGTCGTCTCCGATGAGCTTGCGGCGGGGATCGGCAGAAAGGGTCGTCTTGCCGGTACCGGACAAGCCAAAAAACAGCGATACATCTCCCTTGTGTCCCTCGTTTGCGGAACAGTGCATGGAAAGGATCCCTTTTTTGGGCATGAGGTAGTTCATGACCGTAAACACGCCTTTTTTCATCTCTCCCGCGTATTCGGTTCCCAAAATAACGATTTGCCGCTGCTCAAAACAGAAATCGACGCTCGTTTTCGACGTCATGTAAGAGGTCAGCCGATTGGCCGGAAAATGCCCCGCATTGAAAATGACGTAGTCAGGATTTCCAAAAGTCTCAAGCTGCTGCGGGGTGGGACGAATGAGCATGTTATGCATGAACAACGCGTGATAGGGACGAGAGCAAATAACCCGCACTTTGATTTGGTACTCTGGGTCCCAACCAGCAAACCCATCGATGACATAGAGCTGCCGACGGGTATTTAAATAATCTATCGCGCGCTCTCGGTTTACTTGAAAGGTATGCTCATCCAGCTTGATGTTTACGGTACCCCACCAAACGTCCGAAGCACTATCAGGGTGATCGACAATACGTTTGTCTTTGGGGCTTCGACCCGTTTTCTCGCCTGAGTAGGCTACTAATGCACCTGTATTCGTAATTACAGAACCGGGATCAAAGCGAATCGCTTCTTCGTACAAAAAACCGGGGTCCGGATTGCAAAAGACATTTGGAACATTGATGTCGTAGACACCGAGATTGACTTTGCGCGCCATGTTGCCTCCTCAAGTTCCCAAACATTGTTCATAACAAAACCTAAACAAAAGCAAAAGCCTTGGCGCACTGTGCGCTGCGGCATTTTTCACGGGGCGCCGACTTTGTCTCGCGCTGCTATACTAAAAATTCTTCAAAAACTTCCCGATGAGGTCTCCATGCGGTCCCTACTCACCCTGGTCATTTTTGCTAGCTCCCTCGCTGGGGCCTGGAACTTGCCCGAGGACGCCGAACTTCCTCCAACCGTCGAGGAACACCCCCTGAACCTGGAAGTAGCCCCGCTGATTCAGGGAGCGGAGAAATCGTGGGTATTTTCCAAACGTAGCGGCCCAGATTGGATTCAAGTCACCGAAGCCGGAAGAGTCCACGGCAACCCTCCCGAAGGAAGCTATGGAACCTATCGACTAAAAATAAAAGTGACTGACGGAAAGGAGTCCGACTCCTTTCGCATGCGAGGCGTAGTGGTACAAAAAAATTACGCGCCCAGCATCGAGCCGGTAACGCTCAACGCGAAAGAAAGAAGCCCTTTGACCGCTTCTTTAGCGCGTCATGTACTCGACCGGAACCCGGGAGACTCTCTCACCTTCCAACTTAAGAGGCCGTCGGAATGGTATGAGTTGACTGCGGACGGCGTGTTTTCTGCTACCCCCCAGTTTAAACAAATCGGAACTCATTCAATCGAGTTTACTGTTTCAGATGGCAAAGCCACTTCCGAAGGAACCCTAAAACTTACGGTACTCCGAGACCCCCGCCCCCCGGTCTGGGTTCAAGAGCTTCCCCGGGTTCGGAGCAAAACGCGAGAAACAGTGTCGCTCAACCTTGCACAATCCGCGCAAGATCGCGACGGGCTCGCTCTCACCTTCAGTAAGCGGCGCGGACCGGATTGGTTAAAGGTCTCAGCTTCGGGAGAAGTTTCAGGAACCCCTGAGGATAGAGATGCGGGCGAGCGAGAAGCCATTCTACAAGTGCGAAACGATGTTCTCACTGCAGAACACCGGCTCATTCTCTCCATTGAAAAAAAGAACTACCCCCCCGTACTGAATGCTCCTCTGACATTGCAGCTCCCAGAAAGAGAGAGCCGAACAATCACCTTGGGGAAAAATGGAAACGTGACTGATGCGGACGCAGAGCGCTTAGCTTTTGAAAGCCAGAACCTTCCCAGCTGGGCAACCCTAAGCCCTTGGGGAGATTTGAAACTCACACCCACCTTTGGAGACATCGGAACCAAGACTTTTACTATTAAAGTCCGGGACCACGAAAGTGCAGTCGATTTGCCCTGCACTCTGACCGTTGTACGCAACCCGCGGCCACCCGTATGGAATTTGATCCCGGCCTTTGCGCAGCTAAGTCGCGAGCCTTTCAAAGCGACCATCTCGGGATACGCGCAAGATGCGGACAAACTGCCGCTGCGCTTTTCCAAAATCGCAGGGCCGCCTTGGATCAGCGTTTCCCCATCCGGGGAGCTCTCCGGAACCCCCTCCGATGCCGACACTGGCGATAACACGGTAACAGTCGCCGCAGCCAATGATGTGCTGAGCGCCACCACTAAACTGACCATACGAATTACAAAGAAAAACTACCCCCCCATCCTGGCCCATTCATTTGAGGGCACGGTCAAAGAACGTCACACCATACGACTCTCTCTGAAAGAATCGGGATCTGTCACAGATCCCGATCAAGAAAAACTTGTTTACACACAAAAAAGCCCACTGCCCCCTTGGCTCACTCTAGGTCCTGATGGAACACTGACCGCTACCCCAGCCTACAAAGACATCGGTATGCACCGCCTGTCAGTCCTTGTGAAGGATCGTCAAGAATCTGTGGAGTTGCCCATTGCCCTCACGGTCCAGCGCGTACCTCGTGGGCCTCAGTGGACGGCCGAAAAAATACAGTTTGAAACGCTTACCCGGGAGCCTTTCAACGCAAGTATTAAAGGAAAAGCAAGCGACCTAGACGCAAAAACCTTCACCTATTCCAAACTCCAGGGCCCAGAATGGTTGCAGGTTTCACCTCAGGGTGAACTTAGCGGCCAACCTCAGGATGCCGACGCCGGAAAATACGAAGTAGTCCTTCAGGCCCATAATGGCGAGCTCGGCTCACCCAAAAAAGTATCTCTTCTGGTAAAGATGAAGAACCATGCACCTATAGTGAGAGCGATGGATTGGAAGTGCAAAGAGAGGGAAGTCTGCCGACTCCGATTGTCTGATCCTGTCTACGTTGAAGATAGTGACAAAGACACTTTGGCCTTTACTCTAACGACTCCGGTAAAATGGGCGACTTTGCTTCCCAACGGAAAATTGGAACTCCACCCGCAGTTTGCGGACATCGGAAAACACCGCTTGTCATTTTCAGTCTCGGATGGACTGCTAACCGTCCCAGCCATGGCGCAGGTGGAAATTGAACGAAATCCTCGGCCTCCGGTTTGGAGCCAAAACCGCATTGTGTTTTCGGTAAAAGCACGAGAAACGATCAAAAAAAGCCTTCACCCGTTCGTACAAGACTTAGATGGCCTGGCCATTCAGTTTATCAAAGTAGGTGGCCCCGATTGGATAAAGCTCACTTCGCAAGGAGAAATTCAAGCTGACCCCACTGACTCCCAGGTGGGAAATCATTTCATTCTGGTCGAAGCAGCGAACGATTTAAGTCGCTCAAAAACCAAAGTACACCTCGATGTCCTCTTTAAAAACCACGCTCCTCAATGGTCCAAGTCGAATCTCCGCCTAGGAACCGTACGTGCCGGAGAAAGTTTGAAAACAACGGTTCGCAACCTAGCCTCGGACACCGATCCGGATCCGCTCAGTTTTGAAAAAGTCCGTGGACCAGATTGGGCCAAAGTGTCCGCAGATGGAAAAGTAACTATTTCCCCTCCGCTGAGAGAAACCGGCACTGCGAAAGTAACCATCCGCGTGCGCGATCCCGAAAATGAAACTGCCGAAATCACCGCGGAAGTGGACGTTGCCAAAGAGGTGCCCACTCCTTCGCTGAAAGAAAACCTAACGCTGCCCGTAGCTTATTCGGGAGAACTTTTCACATTTCATTTAACCAAGCTATTTGGGCATGCGCCTTATACCTACCGACTTCTCGAAGGCCCGACCTGGCTTAAGCTAGCCCCAGCAGGGGAGATGAGCGGCGTCCCGCGAGAGAAACAGGAGTTTAAGATCGTCCTGGAGGTTGTCAGTCCCAACGGTGAGCAGTCCCGTTTCGCGGGCAAAGGCAAAGTGGAATAAGGCCGCCAGGTTTCTTATTGACGCATCTGTGCCCCTTCCAAGATGTACCCTATTTTGGCAGGCTGACCAGCCTCACCACGTGGCCCATCCTCACCCGCTTTTCCTTTTTTTCCAGGTAAACCCGACGGAAAGCCTGCGCCCTCACGCTCGTCCCGGGCGCTTTTTCCCCCGCTGCCTGGCGCGCCCCCCGTCCCTCCAAAACCCCCCGCACCTCCGCCACCCCCAGATGCGTCCAAAACTGGCCAAAACTTTTCTCCTTTTTCGATTTCGAGAAACAGCTCACCCGCATCGCCCCCTCGCCCACCTGGAAAACCTTTCCCACCCTCGCCACCATCTCCTCCGTTCGTGGCTCTTTGGCCCGCATCGACCAGAAGGATTTTTTCTTCCTCCCGTAACTGCAAGCCCTGCAAAGCATGGAATAGAACCAAAGCCGAAGGCATTTTTTCAAAACGAGGAGCTCGTGCATCCATGCCGGCCGTGCCGTCTGCGCCCGCACTTCCAGCGGCACCTCGGCCGCCCTGCTCTCCCCTCGTGGAAAGAAAGAGCGGGCCACTGGCACGTTTTACCCGCAAAGTAACGGCGCCCGCGGATCTTCCATTCTCGGCCTCTGGGGCCGGTGCGTTCACTCCAAAGGACTCAATCACACCGCCGTTTGATTCGAGCGCTATGAAATCAGCCTTCCAATCCTGATTCCCTATTCTGACCACCGCTCCTTTTTCCAAATAGATCCGATCCACTGGAACCACGGTCCATTCGTGTACTCCAGCCGCGAATACCTTATCGCCCCAACCCTTGACAGTCGCCTGCCCCAAAGAAGTCGGCGCCCCTTCGTTTAATGCAATCAGCTCGTACACGTAAGTACCAGGAACCACGAGGTGCTCGTCTCGGAATTTTGTTCTATCCCCAGGGAGGCGGGCTATCAGGCGACTTTCCCCCGCGGACGATCGCTTGATCCACCATTCTTCGACAAGCATTGCGCCGGCGTTCCACGCCATAGCAGCCGCGTAGTCCCCCCTCTCAGCCGCCTCCAAGTGTGCTTCAAAGGTCGGGATGGGCTCTTCAGACGGCCGGCTCTGAGTCGCTGCCGCGGGCACTGACCTTTCTGGTGAGGACTCTCCACAGCCAATGAACCCTAACGCCACCCAGACCAATAAAAAATGAAACCGCTGCATTGCCAGACTCCGGAGCCAACAGCGATCGCAATTCGCATACCGAACCACTACGCAGGGATCCGGCGTTTCCAGTCCGATTTCAAAACCCGCTCGTACTAAAAACTGGACAGAACCAACCCAGAAACGATTAACTAACTCCCCATGCAGTACAACCCAGCTTCGATCGAACCCAAATGGCAACAACGATGGGAGTCTGCGAAGTGTTTTGAGGTCCCGCACGATCCCAAACAGCTCGCTAAGAAACCCAAGTTCTACGCTCTAGATATGTTCCCCTACCCTTCTGGAGCCGGGCTCCATGTGGGTCACCCCGAAGGGTACACAGCTACTGATGTCGTCTCTCGATACAAGCGCATGACCGGACACAACGTCCTGCACCCTATGGGATGGGATGCTTTTGGTCTCCCGGCTGAACGAGCCGCAATGCGAGATGGGATTCACCCCGCAAAAATTACAAAGACGAACATTGATAATTTTCGCCGCCAGATCAAACGCCTGGGATTTAGCTACGATTGGAGTCGTGAGTTTAGCACCACAGATCCCGATTATTACCGCTGGACCCAGTGGATTTTTCTCAAACTTTATGAAAAAGGGCTCGCGTATTTAGCTGAAGTCCCCGTCAACTGGTGTCCAGCTCTGGGCACCGTACTCGCCAACGAAGAAGTGAAAGACGGAAGGTACGTTGAAACTGGCGACGCCGTAGAGCGCCGATCCATGAAACAGTGGATGCTAAAAATCACTTCTTACGCTGAACGCCTGCTCGAAGACCTAGACAGCGTAGATTGGCCCGAAGGGGTAAAGGAGATGCAGCGCGAGTGGATCGGCAAATCCCTCGGTGCGGAGATCCGCTTCCCCATTGAAGGGTCCACAAAGAGCTTTGCAGTTTTCACCACACGGCCCGACACCCTGTTTGGAGTCACGTATTGCGTTCTAGCGCCCGAGCACCCTCTGGTGCCCGCAATAACCAGCGCGGAACAAAGAACCGCAGTGGAAAATTACCTGAGGGAAGTGCGCAACAAAACCGACTTGCAACGCACGGACTTGGCCAAAGAAAAAACCGGAGTCTTCACCGGAGCGTATGCCGCACATGTAGTCACGGGCCAACGCATCCCCATTTGGGTTGCAGACTATGTGTTGATGACCTACGGCACAGGCGCTGTGATGGCAGTTCCCGCCCATGACGAGCGCGATCACGCTTTTGCAACCGTCCACGGATTACCCATTCAAGAGGTCGTCTCGGGAGGCGTCAAACCCGTGCAAGAAGCGGCCTACTCCGGAAGCGGCACTCTTATCCATTCAGATTTTCTAAACGGGCTCTCGGTCGAGAATGCGCAGCGAAAAATGGTCGACTGGCTCGAAGCTAAGAGAGCGGGCACTGCCAAGGTGACTTACCGTTTGCGCGACTGGCTTTTCTCGAGGCAACGCTATTGGGGAGAACCGTTCCCTCTAATTCACACTCCCGAGGGAGGGGTGGCGGCGGTGCCTTTAGATACGCTGCCAGTGGAACTTCCGGCCATTGACGAGTACCGCCCGACGGCGGACGGCCAACCCCCACTGGCCCGAGCGCCTCAAAGCTGGCGGGAGGTGCAGTTGCCCGACGGAAGAAACGGCGTCCGAGAAACGAATACGATGCCGCAATGGGCGGGTTCGTGTTGGTATTACCTGCGCTTTATCGATCCTAAAAATACCCAGAGCGCGTGGTCTAAAGAAGCAGAACAGTACTGGATGCCGGTGGACCTCTATATCGGCGGAGTAGAGCACGCGGTGCTCCATCTTTTGTACGCTCGTTTCTGGCACAAAGTGCTTTTTGATTGCGGCTTGGTCCACACCAAAGAACCGTTTCAAAAACTTTTTAACCAGGGAATGATCCTAGGCCAAAGCTACCGCGACGAGCTGGGCAAGTACTACCACCCGAGCCAGGTAGAAATGCGCAACGGAAAACCCGTGGTTAAGTCGACCGGGGCTTCGCTTCACACTCAAATCGAGAAAATGTCGAAATCGAAAAACAATGTCGTGAGTCCAGACGATGTTATCGATAGTTATGGTGCCGACGCCATGCGCTTGTACGAATTGTTCATGGGGCCTCTCGAACAAACAAAGCCCTGGAGCATGGAGGGAGTCGAGGGAGTTTCCCGGTTTTTGGCGCGCGTCTGGCGACTGGTCGTGGACGAAAAAACGGGATCGCTTTCCCCGCGGATTCACGATTCGCCGACAGGTGCGGAAGAACTTGAAAAAACACTCCACCGCACCATCAAAAAAGTCGGCGAAGACACCCAACGCCTGGCCTTTAACACGGCGATTTCTCAAATGATGATTTTCGTCAACGAAGCCACAAGCGCCCAAAGTCTACCAAAAAACACGGTGCTCACTTTTCTTCGTGTCTTGGCCCCGTACGCCCCACACCTGGCGGAAGAGCTCAACGAAAAGCTAGGCAGCACGGAACTGCTCGCCACTGCAGCTTGGCCGGTATTTGATCCCCGGCTTATCGCAGAAACGACTATCACCATCGTGATTCAAGTAAATGGCAAGCTGCGGGACAAGCTAGAAGTCCCCCCGGGAATGGACAAAGAGGTGTTGGCTTCCAAGGCTCGGGACCTCGAAAAAATTAAATCTGCCCTCGCGGGTGCTGAACCGAGAAAAACCATCGTAATTCCAGACAGATTGATCAACTTCGTTCTGTAACCAAACCCTAATCTAACCATAAAAAACAAAACAGGTTTGGCTGTTCTATAGTCTGTCCGAATGCAGTACCGAACTCCTATGTGTTTTGGGATAGTTCTCGGGCTGGTCACTCTAGGTGTGACCAGCCTGGGTTCACCCATCCCCCCCGAGCCCAAGGAGCTCCGCCTTGGAATCTCGCTCTATGGCTATGGCGTCCAGAGCGAACAAACCCAGAGCCGTGTTACGGGCACAGAAGTGGAAGCCTTCTACGAACGCGCGCTCGCCCCAGAGCTCAAACTGCAGCTGATCGGAGGCGCACAGGCGGAAGTCGGCGTCTCACGCGCACGTTGGCAAGGGGATTTCCAACCCCGACAAACTTTCAAATTGCGACAAGCACTGCTGAACTGGCAGCCCTCCGCTTCACTCAGCTTTCAGCTCGGCGTCCTGGATCAATCCCTTTGGGGCAACCCCCTGTTGATCCAACGCCAGTCTTTTCCCGGCCTTTTGAGTCGCTACGATCTGAATTGGGGTGCTTGGAGCCTTGAATTGAGTGCACAGCAAGCCTTCGCCAGTGATGTTTCTGCGCTCCAGCCTTGGGGGGACTGGCGGGAGGCAATGCCAGCCTTTTTCTATGAGCGGTTGCAGATCACCTATGCACCGAGTGGGAGTTTTTTATTCCGGGCCCATGTGGCCCACTTCCTTTTTGATAGCCTGAGCAATCCCAGTGCACTGCAGTCGCAGTTCTTGGGCAATACGGTCAATGGAATTGGCCCGACGGCGGCTTATGCGACGGGATTTCAAGGATGGGAGAGCGGCCTCGGGATACAAAATCAGAGTGGCCGTTTTTTTACCTCGGTAGACGCAAGCCAGATACTCAATGGCGCGGCGCACCAAGACAAATCCACCGGATGGCGTTTCTCTGGCAGGATGGGTTGGGTTTTTTCAGAGAGCTTCCGCGCAGACTCCGAAGTGGAAGGTTTTCAAGTCGCAGCGGACGCGGCTCCCGCTTTCTACAATGACAGGACTTTTGGTCACAATAACCGTAAGGGTTATGGGATCTCGATCGGCGCGCAATGGCCCAAGGAAGGGCTGGAAGCGAAGGCCAGGTGGATTCAGTCTAACCCGATCTCCCCTAATCCCTATCAGTCACGTTTAGATTGGGTTCAACTTCAAATGAGTGCGCAGTATGGACTTTTTTAGAGCACTCTTTTTGCTGGCCCTAGTTAGCTTAAGCGCTTGTTCGTTCAAAGCGTCTTCACCGAATGCCCCTGCTCCTGTTTCGGCAACTCGCGACGGTCTGACAAACCCAAGCGATGCTCCGTTTAGAACGGATGGTTCTCAAGGCGAGTTTAATGGAGTTCGAGCCTTCGATCCCAACACGTCGCTGGTGACAGTCGGGTTTACGTCGCTGGTGCGGATTGTCGATCCACAAGGGGCCCCGCTTCCCATCGCAATGCAACCGTTCGAATACCTTGTTTCGGACACTCCGGAATGGCCTGCCGGAGTTCAAGGCACCCCTGGCCAAACGGATAGTCAGGGAAACCTACAGGTAGAAGGCCTGATTTCTTACTTGGAACTCTCCGCCAAACCCGAAACCTACGTCAGCAAATATATCTTGGTTCGAAGCCTGCGTGCACCTTACGTGGGAAATGTCCAAGTGACGCAAATCCGTATTAATCCTTTTCAGCGCGGCCCCCTTTTCTACCGGGATGTTTTGCGAAATGGAGAGCCTGCATATGAGCCTTCGCCCGACGCTACAAGCCGACTGCTCCTGACTCGCTATAGTGCTTATTTTCTCCAGCGCCGCTTCGAGGTAAACAAGCACCTCCAACTCACGACCCTGCGTGAATGGAGTTTCACTTTAAAACCCCAGCTCTATCGCCCCAATGCTCTGGGCAGCGCGGAGCCACAACCCTTGCAACCTGGGACGCGCTTTCTCTTGCGCGCCATCGCGACAGACCCGGCCGCTGAAGCAGAAACGTCCCCCTTGGCTAGTTTTCTGTCGGGTTACGAGCGCGTCGTCGAAGTGGATGCCAACGGGGAAATCCACGCGCCAGTTACTTTTCCAGTCGATTTCACAGCTCAGCACCGGTTGGATTCCCGCGCTCGCGTACACTTGACGCTCACCCCTCTTGCTCAGGCAAAGGAACTCGTGGCTCCCGTCACCCTCTCCGCCCCCTTTGTCTTTAACCCCAATGGCTCCGACCGATCTGAAGGAGAACAAATTCAAGACGGCCTTAGCACCGTTCACCGGGACATTCCCGTGCAAGGCACGCAGGCAATGCAGGCTGCTTCCGGCACAGCCCACCTACTCAAAACAGAGTGGGGGGCGAGCCCCCTGAAGAACTTGACCAAGTTTCTCGAGCAAAGCGGCCCTCTCCATGTCACCCTTGAAGAAAATAATCTTCGCAGCCTTTACCCCGTGGAGCCTTTGCTTTCTTTGGCACGAAATCCACGTTGGAAACACGCTGAGTTTCGACAAGCATTGGTTTCTTACTGCAGAAAACTTCGTTTAACCCCAGAAGAGAATGAAATTTGTGAACGAACACCCAGTCACTTTTTCCATGTCACCAGCCTGACCGTGGTCGACGAAGTCCTAGATGCTTCTCCCTTGGTGGACAGCACGGACAATACCTTTCGAACTCTCTCCATGAGTTATTTTAACGAACACCAGGAACAGGAACGCAAAATCTCCGCCGACAAGGATGCCCAGCATTATATTGCAGGGGCCTCAGCTAAAGTCGGTTATGGAATTCTTGGCAACGAAGCGACTCTTCATTCTGCGTTCAACAAAGAGCTGGAATGGTACACGGTGCACGAAGCGGCAATAGGAAACAGTAAACGCTCCCGATTATCTTCAGCGGACACTATAACCTTGAGCAAAGAAGAGATCTCTCTCAATCTCCACCTGCGCTTGCGCTACTGCGTGTGGATTCAGCCAGACCGTTTTTTGCCTCAGCACTCTAACACGGGTAGCCACCTTGTCTGTTCCTCGCCCCAAGACGCACGCACTACAGAGTCCTGGTTCAGCATCCGGGACCGATGGAACTCCGTTCACTCCGCCCATTCTGATCCCAAGTCCCCTCAAGAGCGGGGCTGGACAAAGCTGATTCGGGGAAAGCAGGCGTACGAAGCGTTCCAACACTTGCTCAACGACACCACCCGGTCTTACACCTTTAGAAAGGTGGATGCTTTTATGGACGGAGTGAGCTCGCTGGTAGCACCTGCTTTTTATAGCCCCGCGCAAATCGGGCGACTAAACCGCGACGGAGGTATTTTCCCTGGTGTTCTGGCCAGACAGGAGGCCTCACCCATTCAGTGGAGCACCGCCCAAATAGAGCACTCCGTCGAGCAATACCTCGAAGGAGTTGGAACCGCATCCAAAGCAAATGCCGAAGCGCTTCGCCGTGGCGCTGAATTTGGATGGTGCTTTTATGAAACCGCCGCCCGCCTTTGGGACCACGAAGAATTTTTGCGCGGCACCAAATCCAAATACGCTTTTCTAAAAAGCAATGGTGTATACGCACGTTGCTTGGCTTTTGCAGGAGGCGCCCCGTGATCCGTTTTTTTATCGCTATTCTAATCAGCACCCAGGCCTGGGGAAACCCGTTTGCGCTGCAGACCCCTCAATGGAATCCTAACGCAAAGAATGTCTACCGCTTGTTCCGTCTGGCCCAGCCCTACCTAAATGAATCGGATCCCGAAAAAAGGTTGGAGCGAGAGCTGGACGTACTGATGGAAGAGACCGAGAGCGATACTCAATTGGACTCTGGCGAAATGCGATCTCGCCTAGCGATCCTGCGAATGGCTCGAAACCTGTTGCGCAACAAAAGCTTTCACGCACTTTGTGACTATTTTGTAACAGGAATCAGCAATAAACGACTCAGCATTCCGTCTGCGTTTAAAGTCCCTGCAAACGTCGACCCGCATTTTCAGCCGTACCTCGTTCCAGACGCCACCCCCATTCAGCGAGAGGATGGCGCAGGAATGTGGCAACTCGCTCTTCTGGTCACTTTTTTTCAGGTGGAGAATACTCTACCGGAATTCCACCACCAGGGCATGCTCGCCCTTTGCACCCAGTTTGATCATTTTTTGGAAAGACACGGCGTCCACGGGTTTTTGGCATCGGTGCGGCCGACTCTGGTGGACAAGCGTCAGCCTTTTTTTCAGATTTTTAAAGAACACACCCAGGTCATGCACGTTGGGCTGTTGTCGGGAAGTATCGCCTGTGCCGCGCTCTTGGCGGGCGCCGTCGCTTACCACGCGTTTACGCCTCCCGCGAACCTGCGCGCGCCATCGCCCGCACAACAAGAATTGGAACTCACCCCTCAAGAAAAAGCCGATGGGCAAGCCCGCCTCTTAGGAGAAGAAACAGCCCCATCATTGGAGCAGCCTCGTCGATAGATCTTGCGGGATGAAGTGTGGCCAGTTAGGCTTAAATCATGCCAATCCGAAACCTGTTTACTTACGTCGCATTGACGTTGCTCACCTCTTGCGCGGCTACTACCCCCCGAGTGCCCGCTGCGGACCCCAAAACGGGAACACTCCAGTTGCAAGAACGGCATTCTCGGGACCCCAACACTCGCTGTCCTAGCGGCACCGCTCGCGCTCAGGATGGGAGTTGTCGCCAACCCGTCCGACCGATGCGAAAGTAAGCCCCATCTTCAATTGACATCGGGTGTTATTTGCCCGCAAAGTCAGCTCTCCAGTTTTTTAGAGGGGATGTATGACTCTTGCTTTTTTCTTCACGGCGCTCGTTTCATTGAGCGAGCCGGTCGGACTGCTGCCACTTCAACCCATGAACACTGCTCCCGCCGCGATCCAAAAAGCGGGTGAGTCCATCGTTCGAGTACTCACGCGGGATGGCGGAGTCGGAACCGGATTTTTTCTTAGCGACGGCCCCCGATTTGTCACAAACTCCCATGTGGTGGGCCTGGAAAATTGTAGCCGAGAAGGCTGCTTTTTTGAGATAGACCGGAATTTCGAAGCCGGTAGTCAGTTTAAACGCACCGAAGTCTACGGCGTCCCCGTCTTAAACATCTCCGAACTAGATATTGCGGTTTACACGCTTTATCTACCTGAAAAAGCCAACCCAAAAGCCAAAGCTTTTCCTGCTCCACCGGGCCTGGCTTTTTCTTCTACGCCAGAGGATGTCCAGATTGGAAAAGAACTCTATATTGTCGGCCATGGCTACGGCGGCCTAAAGCGGTGGTCCGCGGCGCCTCTCTTCAAGACCACAGGGGATTGGTGCCATAGCACCCACTGCACTCCCGAGGGAAACAGCGGTTCGCCGGTACTCAACGCACAAGGAGAAATTACTGGAATTGTGCACCGAACAGCATTCCTCTCCGATGGGATCGTAGACAACGAACACGTGGCACATAATTCCATTTTTTCGCGTTCTCAGCTCTTTCAGAAAATGCTTAACCTCGATGCAAAATCTGCCGCAAAAACCCTCGAAGGCTATGTTTCCATCCCTGGAAAAGACAAGTTTGTTTTTGACGAAGAAGATGCGGACTCGTTCGATATCGACACCACCACCCTCGAAGTGTTGATAGCTCGCAACGTGTGGTCTATTGAAATCAAGTCTGAAGGAGAGTCCGAGGAACTGAGCGTAACCGACTTTCTCGCCCTGGCCTGCAAACTTGAATTACTCGCGGACGAAGCCTCGACAGACCCAGACTACGAGTTTTCAGCATGCCAACGAGCCCGAGAAGTTTTCCACTGCCAGAAAGATGACCCTCAGCATTCTGCGCAGAACTGCCCCTCACTAGATGACCAACGCAAGTGGACCAAGGTATTTGAACAAATCGCCGAACTCGATGAACTCAAAAACCAGGAAACCTTCATCGAGTGGAGACTCGCGACAGCAATGGATTTTGCCGAGACAAAAGCCGAAGCGCGCAAGGAGGGGAGAAAACTCCTTCTGGAGCTGCTCAAGAAACACCCCCAAACTGAGTTTAATACCGCATACTATCTGTCCCTGGTTGCGCAAACCAAAGACGATATGAAACTAGACTCGGTCGACTATCTCGAATGGATTAAAAACTACGCGTCTAAACCGTACGCAAGGCAATACCACCTAGAAGTAGTGGCGGTAATCGAGGAGCTTTTGGAAACGGAAGGGTTGCTGACCGAGGCTGAGGCGTCCGCTCTCGTGGAGCCCATGCTGTTGGATAAACTCGTCCCAGTCCAACTCAAGGCCGACCTCGAACGCGCGGCTTATGAGCGATTGAGTTCCTCGACAAAAAAGCCGTAATTACTCGACCGAAACCTCCAACGGACGTGCACGGGAACTAAAGAGTGCCTGCACTTTATCTCCGGGCAGGAGTGGCCCAACACCCGATGGGGTTCCGGTGTAAATAAGATCTCCCGGTTGCAGAGTAAAATGCTCTGATAAAAACGCGATGAGTTTTGAAACACTAAACACCATCTCTGCAGTGTTTCCGGACTGTCTGAGATTTCCGTTAACCTTCAATTCCAAAGTAAAAGGCCCATCTCCGGATTGAGCGCGCGGCACAAATTCCCCCAGGGGAGCAAAAGTATCGAAGCCCTTCGAGAGTGTCCACGGCAGCGCCTTGGACTTGGCTTCGTCTTGCAAATCACGCGCTGTCACATCAATGCCCACGGCATATCCCGCGACCCATTCCAGCGCTTTTTCCACGGGAACCGCCTTGCCCCGCTTACCAATCGCAACGACCAACTCCACCTCATGATCTACCTGCTGAGAAATCTTGGGCAGAAGGACTCTCTCCCCTGTCCTGCATAACGACGAAGTGGGCTTTAAGAAAACGACCGGTTGCTTTGGCACCGCGTTACCCAGTTCCTTTGCATGCTCGGCATAATTTCTCCCAATGCAATAAATCGTACGAGCGCTTAACCCTAGTGGGTCCAGAACGTATTCCATAAAAATTCTCCAACAGACATCAAGAACCTGTATCCTATAACAGACGGCTCAAACCAACCAACCCCTCGGCTCGGCTAAAATGACGCTTCGTTTCTTGCTGGCAACCGTTTTGTTAACCACCACGCTAGTGGGATGTCTATCTCCTCAAACCGAGGAACAGGGACTCGTCCAGATCTCGGATCAAGTGCGTTCTACTCCCCAGTACCGCCAGGCAGAGAAGTTTGACGCTTTTCTGAAGGACACCCTCTCTCCAGAGGAAAAAAAGAAATATATTCATACCTGCACCCGAGAGAAAACGGACGATATTTTTTGTTTTTCAGTAGCTCGTGAAAAAAAACTCCGGCGCTTCCTCGCCAAGGAACTCAAAGCATCCATTCCTTCGTTCCGCAAAAAACCCGACCCCATCACGCCGTCACTCGCGGGGAACCGAGTAAAGAACTGGTCCAAAATGCAAAAAGCGGATTTGAAGGCCCTTCTCGCTGGCATGCGGTCACTTTCACTCGAGGATCTCAGGAAAATCGGAAACTACGCGCTGAAACGTGCGGAGTGCCCCAATCACATCTCCGTTGCCACGGCGGCGCTCTTGGAAATGCACCTTCCTTTCGAAGACCTTGCCCCGCAAATCGCGCAGCTCTACGAAAAGGGCGCTCGTTGCACTCGGCGCCGAAGCGCGAACCACGAACACTATCTGACTCGAGCGGGTTTGTTTTGGTATTTAATCCAGCAATACCCCAAAGCCGAGAAAGTGCTCTCTCGAATTGAACCCACGGATGCGTTCTCGGGCCGGGCGCTCTATTGGCTTTACCGCGTCCAGCAGAAAATGGGCAAACAGGCCGCCGCGGATCGATCTTTGCGCCGCCTCAAAACGCAACTACCCCTTTCGTTTCATGCGCTCATGGTGCAATCTGAACAAGGTCAAGATCCCATCGGAACGGCCAGCGCAGAGCCGCCACCAACCCGTTCAAAAATCAACCCCAGCGTAAACCCCGTCATCTCTCAGGCCGAACGGCTGCACGAGTATGCGTTCATTGAGTCTGCTACCAAACTTGCAAACTGGGCACTTGCGGTTTACACGCCCCGTGAACACCTCGTTCGCGCCTATATTTCCACGTTGGGAGACGCATCGACTCAAATCAAAACAATCGGCACACTGCTCGTGACAAAACCTCAAATGCGGAACGCGACCTACTACAAGCTTGCGTACCCACCCGCGTATTTGGAATTGTTTTCTCAACACTCCGGTGAAGTCGACCCATTCCTCCTTCTCGCTGTCGCTCGAAAGGAAAGCACCATGAACCCAAAGGCGGTGTCTCCAGCCAACGCTCAAGGATTGTTGCAACTCAACCCCGAGACGGCGCGGAAAATGTGGGGCAGCGATGCATTCGATCTTTTTGATCCGAAAACTAACGCCGAAATTGCCGTGCGCTATATAAAAGAGCTCCAAAGCAAAATGCGAGGGCAGCTCCCCCTGATCATTGCGAGTTACAATGCCGGCGAAAACACCGTAGCTAATTGGACTCAGCGCTACCCAACGCACGATCTGCTTCTGTTCGTGGACCTGATTCCCTACCGCGAAACCAGAGATTATGTCGGCTTTGTTCTGAGTAACTATTTTTGGTACCGGCGTCTCTACGGAAAAAACGCCGGCCAGGGATTGGTCGGATTGAGCACTGGCCAAGTGGCCAAAGTGGATGATCTCGACGGCGATCGTTCGATCAAGTCCGTCCCCGAAGAACCTATCACAACAGGCGAGCAGTTAGAGGCGGATCAAAGTGAAAGTGGTAACTCCGCCGATTGAGAGAACAGGCGTTTCTTGTCTGGCCCATAAACTTTAAAGTGAACCCGAAACGTCTCCCCAATCTCCGATTCAATCAGCGCGTAGTTATTCACGCCAAAGGCCCCATGCAGTTGCCGAGGGTTAGGCTCAGCGAGCCACGGGTTGGGGTACACATCGGCGTGGATAGAACTCGTCGTTAATTCATAGGTCTTGTAGCCTAGAACCTCTGGCTGAATTTCTTGTAACTCAGCCAAGTGTCGATCTCCGGAGACAAATAGCACTGGAGACCGCTGTGTCCGAAGGCGCTTTAAGAATCTCTGAAAACTTTCCAAGTGCCTGCCTTCATAAGACTCGTATCGATGGTACGCCCCAAAAAACTGGTCTCCTGAGATCAGCCAAGCCGGTTGTCCGGTGGCAAGATCGGTAAATAGCCACGCCTCTTGATCCACACCAAAATGAGTTTGGAGTTTTTTTTCTGCTGGTGGAGATCGGTAAGTGCGATCGTCCAAGAGGAAAAATCTCTGCCCAAATGCGGCAAGGCGACTGGAGACTCCTGGCCCTCGGTCAAAGACTCCTGGAAACTCAGCCTCGCCAAAAAAAGTTCGAAACACTTTCAATGCATCCATTCTATAGGGGTAGGTGCGGTCGGCATCATTTTGACCAAAGTCGTGATCGTCCCATACCGCCAGCACGGGGACGAGCTGAGGCACACGGTAGAGGGACAAAGCTTTTCGATTTTCCAAGTACCTTTTCCAAAGCGTGTCTGGAGGGGCGGGCGTCCCCTTTGGCATCGTCGAGTCAGCGTAGACGTTGTCACCAATAAGCAAAATCAATTCTGGCTCGTGACTTAGGAGTTCAGACCACATTTGATTTTGCAGCGGGTGCTCGTCCTGCATGCAAGAAGCAACAGCAAACCTTGCCTGTCTTTTTTGGAGATCGAGTGTTCTGAGCTTTCGCCCATCGATAAGATCCCCGCTCGCACCCACGACTTGGAGCAGGTAATTATTCCCCAAGACCAGCCCTTCGTAACGCAAACGCACCACCTCCCCTTGATTCAGGGGGAGTGGCACAGAGCTTATTGAAAAGGGTTCGATAAGGGCATTGCGAGTCACGTCCCAAAAAAAGAACTGCGGCCGCTGATTGGGTTCCAGTAGCAAGATCAACTCAGTCCCCGAATCGGTGGTCGCCCCCTGGAGAATGGGAAGCGCTCCCGTAGGCACTTTCTTGCCCAGCCGCTGGCAGGCCGCGGCACTGTTTTGGGAACACGCACTTTCCAGGGCTTCGAGGGCTGACTCACCTTCTAAACGCCGCACCAAGTCAATGGCTTCGAGGTAAGTTTGCTGTTTGCGAGGCCCGCCCGCTGCACAGCCGAGCAGGTAGACCGCCAGTATGCTCCCAAACACATGGTGGGAAAGGCTCTTCAGAGACATTGAGAACTCCACGCTAGGATTGACACCGACTAGGAGCAAACCTAGGGTATCGCAATGGCACGCCCACTCATTCTCGCAAGTACTTCGGTTTATCGCAAACAAAGTCTGGAACGCTTAGGGTTCCCTTTTGAGGCTTCCGCTCCCCAAGTGGACGAAGAGGCTTGGAAGAAAAAAGGTCTCCCCGCGACGGTTTTAGCTGAGAGCTTGGCAATGGAAAAAGCCAAAAGCATCGGGGCGCGCGTTTCCAGCGCAGTGGTTATTGGAGCCGATCAAGTATTGAAACTCGATGGGAAGGTCTTGGGCAAGCCAAGAACCCCTGAAAACGCGCAGCTTCAGCTTCGCCAGCTATCTGGAAAAACACACTCGCTCATTACTTCGGTAGCTGTTTGGACTCGGGAGAGCACGTACAAATACACCGATATTTCGCGCCTGACCATGCGTGAAATCGATGACCAAGCTATCTTGCGCTACGTCCTCAAAGATAAACCGCTCGACTGCTGTGGATCTTATAAACTGGAAACCTTCGGTGTCGGTTTGTTTGAACGGGTAGAAACTCAAGACCCTTCGGCCATTCAAGGGCTGCCTTTGCTCTGGCTCAGCGGACTGCTCCAAGAGCTAGGTTATACCTGGTTAGGTTAAACGTTTTCCTATTCCCACTTGCCATCAGAAGCCTGGTGCATTTCCAACACACGGCGAGAGCTGCCTGCGCGGCGCGGACTCCCAGATTGCTCTAAGCGAAATACCAGGCGGTTTTCCGTCAGCGCGTGGCCAACCCAGGTCACGGTGCTTACAAAAATAGAGGCCCCCATGGCAGACCAAAACGAAGCGATTTCGACGCCGGGGACAAACCACGCCGCGAATTCGAAAATCAGGGCATTGAGAACCAGAAGAAAAAAACCAAAGCTAAAAAATGTAAGCGGCAGAGTGAGAATGATCAGCACCGGTTTGAGAAAAATATTCAAAAACGCCAGCACCGCACCCGCGACCAAAGCCGATCCGACACTGTTCACTTGAACTCCCGACACAAGGTAAGGCACCAGCAGAATGCCGAGAGTGATCAAAAGCCAACGCAAAAAAAATCCCATGTCTCGTCTTTAACTCTAACCGCTTGTGGCTCCAAGCAAAATCGGTTAGAAGCGCTGGCGAATGGATGAACACGACAAACAGCAAGTCCGATTGGCCGGCCAGCTCTTGAGAGAGGGCGGAACCGTCGTCTTTCCCACGGAAACGGTCTACGGAATAGGAGCCCATGCTTTGGACGCCGACGCTGTTGCGCGCGTATTTGAAATCAAACGCCGCCCGCGTTTCAACCCGTTGATCGTACACCTCCCCTCGTTCGAGATGCTCGAAACTGTCGCTCGAGATATTCCGTCCCAAGCGCGCCTTTTGGCCGGCGCTTTTTGGCCAGGCCCGCTGACTCTCGTACTGCCCAAACACCCCGATATTCCCGATATCGTTAGCGCAGGTCTACCTACGGTGGGAGTGCGCATGCCTAATCACCCTATCGCCCAAGCTTTGTTGCGCGAGGCGGGAGTTCCAGTAGCCGCCCCCAGCGCGAACCGTTTCACTTCACTTAGCCCGACCCAGGTTGAACATGCCCAAGCCCAGCTGGGGGAAGAAGTGGACCTTTACCTCGACGGAGGCCCATGCGAAGTCGGGGTGGAGTCTACGATTGTGGGATGGATAGATGGCAAGGCCACCCTGCTCCGGCGGGGCGGGCTAGAGGTCGAAGCCATTGAGGCCCTGATTGGGCCCCTGGCTCCCCTTCCAGTGATGGCGCGGCCCTTAGCGCCGGGCAATCTGGAAAAGCACTACAGTCCCAAGACCCCCCTGCTGTTTTCGGACAAACCCGTCGTCTTCGAAAAGCGCCGCAGGGTGGGGTTGCTCACCCTGGCGCCGGGCCTGGAGGCTGAAGACGGGTTTGTGGAAATAGCCTACCTGTCTCCCCAAAAAGACCTCAGGCAAGCCGCCCACCAGCTCTTTGCTCTGTTAAAGAAACTCGAATCCAAACAATTAGATCTCATCGTCGCGCGCTCAGTGCCGAACCACGGATTAGGGGCTGCCATCAACGATAGGCTCAGACGCGCGGGCATTCCCACCGACCGAGTGGAGTAATTTACCACTCAAAACCGAGATCGGGTATCGAGCACGCGCTGAACAGCTTGTTCTGCGGATTCTCCCAGACTAGTAAGGTGCCCCATTTTGCGACCGGGGCGAGCTTGGTGTTTGCCGTAGTGATGCCACTTGGTAAAGGGGTCCGAAAGCACCTCGGCCCAATGCGGTTCCCCTTTGGACCAAAGATCTCCCAAGACATTAGCCATAGCTGTAGGCGCGACTATAAACGGCGAACCTAGGGGCAACCCACAGATCGCTCGCAGCTGTTGTTCAAACTGGCTGGTCACGGACCCTTCGATCGTCCAGTGACCGGAGTTATGAGGGCGAGGAGCGATTTCATTCACGCAGACTTTACCGTCTCTACCGACAAAGAATTCAACACACATCAGGCCTACGAGTTCGATCTTGGCAGCCAAGTCGCGAGCTATCCGAATGGCCTCGCGTTCGGTTTCATCGGAGACACTTGCTGGAACAAACGATACGTCAAGAATGTGGTTGTGGTGCCGGTTTTCAACAACTCCCCAATCGGCCATTTTGCCATCAGCGCCCCGTGCTACTAGCACGGAAACTTCTTTGGCAAAATCTTGCCACTTTTCCAAAACCCAGGCTTGAGAGTCTGCTCCGACGAGATCGGCCACCTGTTCCATTTGAGAAATGCGGTGCTGGCCTTTGCCATCGTAACCAAACCCTGCGGTTTTGAGCACTGCCGGCACGCCGACTCTTCGCACTGCAGATTCGCAATCCTCAAGTTTTTCAATCAACGCAAACGGCACCACAGGAAACCCGTGCTGCTGTAGGAAGAGTTTTTCACGAGCACGGTGTTGGGCGATATGCAAGACCTTGGGATGTGGACGCACTTCGGACAAAGCGCAGAGTCGCATGGCCGAATCGAACGGGATGTTTTCGAATTCAAAAGTAACCACACCGACCGACCGACCAAAGGCTTCGAGTGCTTCAATATTCGTATAGTCGGCAACCGTGACGGCATCGGCGACCTCCTCTGCGGGGGAATTCGCTTCGGGCGAGTAGACATGGGTGCGGTACCCCATTCGCCGCGCGGTCATACAAAGCATGCGGCCTAGTTGCCCGCTTCCTAGAATTCCAACCGTAGCTCCTGGGAGTAGCTGAAACATCACCGACCCCGTTTGAGTTTGGATTTGAGAACCGCTTGGGTTTGAGAATTTCGAAAGGCGTTTAGAGACTTTCGGACTTTCTCGTGTTGATTTGCCAAAATCGCAGCCGCCAGCAAACCCGCGTTGGCGGCACCGGCCTTGCCGATGGCGAGCGTACCCACGGGAATTCCTTTCGGCATTTGAGCAATGGAAAGCAGCGAATCCAAACCCTTTAGGGCTTTGCTCTCCACGGGAACTCCGAGGACGGGCACAGTAGTTTGGGCGGCGATCATGCCGGGCAGATGGGCGGCTCCGCCAGCGCCGGCGATGATGACTTGGATGCCGCGTTCTTGGGCAGACTGGGCAAAGGCGTGCATTTTATCCGGAGTCCGATGGGCCGAAACGACCTCGCACTCGTGCGGAATCTCAAGCTGCTCCAAAACCGCGGAGGCTTCTTGCATCGTTTCCCAGTCACTTTGACTGCCCATGACGATTGAGACCCAAGGAGTAGTATTTTTGGATTTTTTCATCTGCTTTGCCTATATAGCTGTTTTTGGAAGGCGTGTATACTGGCCGCCATGTGGAAGGTTGTCACCTGGAACGTTAACTCAATCAATGCCCGGATAGACCGCTTATTGGCGTTTCTTCAACGCGAAGTCCCTGACGTTGTTTTGCTTCAGGAGCTCAAATGCGAGCAGGTGAAGTTTCCCCAGGCAGCCATAGAACAAGCTGGCTACCACGCGGCTGTGTTTGGGCAAAAGACTTATAATGGGGTGGCAATATTGGCGAGATCCGCCATTAGCGAAGTGTCCCAGGGATTTGCCGACGGGGATCTTGATGAGGCGCGTTTTATCCTAGGGACCGTCAATGGGATCCGTGTGGCATCAGCGTACATTCCCAATGGGCAGGCTGTGGGCGCCGAAAAATACCACTACAAGCTCCGTTGGCTGGAACGGCTACGAGCCCAGCTTGCTACCAAAGTGAATATGGCCGAGCGTTTTGTACTGGGGGGCGATTTTAACGTCGCCCCGGAAGATAAGGATGTCCATGACCCCAAGGCCTGGGAGGGACAGATATTGTGCTCAACACCAGAGCGAGAAGCGCTCAAACGCGCGTTTGACCTGGGATTGGGAGACACTTTTCGTCTTCATAATCAAGACGGCGGCCACTATTCGTGGTGGGACTACCGAATGCTGGGATTTCAAAAGAACAAAGGACTTCGAATTGATTTCTTGATGGCTACGGCTCCGTTGCTGGGGTGTTGCACGGGGGCGCGTATCGATCGGGATGAACGCAAAGGGGCTGGCCCATCGGACCACGCTCCGGTGATTGCAGAATTCAAACTTTGAGGAGAAGCATGGGAGCTTGCACTGGATACATCACCACCAAGGACAAGGCGGAAGCGATAAAGATCGCCACCGCGCTGGTAGAGAAACATCTAGTAGCTTGTGCCAATATCATCGATGGCATTGGATCTATTTACCGTTGGGAGGGCAAGGTAGAACAATCCCAAGAAACTTTGCTCTTGGTAAAAACTCAGAGCAAACAAAAGAAGAAAATTCTCACCGTGGTCAAGGCGCTGCACAGCTATAGCTGCCCTTGCGCGGTATTCTACGATATTGCTGACGGAAGCCCTGAGTACCTCAAATGGCTCCTGGCCAATTCTGAAGACCCTACGTAATCGTATTGCAGTCCATTTGACACTCATCGGGGTCTGCGCCGTCTTCGGCGCATTCTTGCCGACAGGTATCGCCATCATCCGACGCAGCTTCAGGGGCCGCGGAGGAAATATCACGTAAGCTCATAGATTCGCTGCTGTGAATAGGCTGAGACGCATCTTGTGCTTGAGACAAGCCGCAAGTGAATACGAGAGACAGAACACAGGCTAGTAGGACCTTACGCATAAAACCTCCACATACATACCGCTATTGGTTTGGGTATAGGATAACCGGCAATTGTGAAGCAATTGTGAAGGGGTTAAGTATCGGAGTTTGTGGGCAAAACCACGTGTCTCGAAAAGACACCGCGTACCAGAATGACCGGTTAGCGAAGGGTAATTTCGATGGGCTCTGGAATTTCAATATCGAAAATTTCCCGCATTTTGGAAACCGTTGCCCTCGTCTCAATGGAGGTTTGTCTACCAAATACATTTCTGACGACGTGCTCCAAAGGACACCTTATCCCGAGGTGAAGCCCCGATGGGGTGGAGAGGATAAGATCGCTCATCGAAAACCGCACCCGCTCTTCATCTGAGAGCGCAGTATCTTTAGGATGCAAAACCGTAAGAGCCACTTTCGAAGTTAAAACCCTATCATCATAGGAGGGTGGGATCTTTAGGTAGCATGCCCCATCCCAACCTTCCAATTGCCAGTTATTCCCACTGTTCCGGACATTACCCGGATCGTCCATCTGACATCCAATTTCAAATTCTGAGCATTTTTTATGGAAAGCATCCACTCCCCTCCATACCGCCCTTCCAGGTGGCGTCCCCGGACAGAAGTCAGAATTATCAGAAACCCCATCCCCATCCGCGTCCGAATTGAATGAAAAGAATTCTAGCGTCTCTGTATCTGGGCGAATTCGTATGGTCGTTCCTGCCTTGAGCTTGAGAGTCGTGCCCCTAGGCAAGCTGCTGAGAGGAGAGCTCTCATATTCACCTGACGGTGCCCCGTGTGCAAAAGAAAGACAGGTTAGAGCGATCCAGATCCCCATCCGATGTGCCATTTCATCCTCCCAGTAAACCATCATGCCTTGGCATCCGTTCTTGTCAAACGGCCGTTGTGGGAATGAGGGAAAGGTACCACGTACCTAACAAGAAAAAGTAACCGCGTACCTGACCGGGGAAAAATTCAACGACGGACCATTTCAACTCGCCCCTGATTGAGCCCCAGGAAGAGGCGGCCGGCTAAGAAGTCCTGAAGATCGGATCCGATCACCTTGGCAGCATTCGAGGACAAAACCTCTTTCTTCACCCATTCGTCCGGCGAAGCGGCTCCTCGCATAATCAGCTCGTTGACCTTTCCTGAACGCACCAAAAACCGAGGTGCAATCTGGTACCGCGCGGACAGCGCCGCCAAATAGGCCTTCATCAAATCCAAAGCATGGCTGTCTACATCCGCCCCATAAGTGCGCGCCGGAAGATCCGCACTCTCCTTGGGAAGACGCATACCCGCACGAATAGCTTCGAGTATCACTTCGCCATTGCGATCGATTTCTTTTGGACCGATGCCGCGAAACGACCGCAACTCCTGCATCGACTTCGGACGCGATCGAGCCAGCGCCATTAACACTTCATTCTCCGCTACCCAGGCCCTGGGTTGGTTCGCACTGCGCGCACGTTCCTCTCGCCAGCGCACCAACTCTTGCAACACCAAATAAGTCGTCTCATCCACATGCCCACTCTTGGCTAGACGGTGCGCTATCGCTTCCGGTGGCGTATCAAAATCCAAGGGATCGACATAGCTCTCCTCCAATGCCCACTCCCACCTGCCCAAGTCTTCTAACCGCTCGCGCATGCGGTCACTTAGCTCTACCAAAAACTCCACGTCCTGCTGCGCGTAATGCAATAGCTCCGTCGACAAAGGCCGCGCCAACCACTTTACCCGAGCGCGCCCCTTGTGAAGTTGCACGCGCAATACTTCTTTGGCGAGCTTTCCCAGACCAATATTGTCGCCAAAGCCGCATAGAGCTGCCGCTACAGAAGTATCCAGCACCGGCTCCGCCACCTGCCCATACGCCCAGTACAAAACTTCCTGGTCCGCAAACGCCGCGTGCATCACTTTGAGGATCTTCTTGTCAAAAAACACATCCAGCACCGGTTGAAGATCTTGCGCAGAAAGCGCCACCGGATCCAGCAACCAGCTCTGATTGCGGGTTCCCACTTGTATCAGAGCGATCTTGGGGAAAAACGTCGTCTCTCGAATAAACTCCGTGTCTATCCCGATCACCGGTTCACGAGCCAACACCTCAGCAACTGCCGGCACCTTGCGAGGATCGGTAACAAACGCCAAGTCTGACATTAGAAAATATACTTCTTTCTGGAAAGGTTGAGCAAAAGCGCGGTCGCGATCATGAAAGTGAGCATCGACGAACCGCCATAACTAAAAAACGGCAGACCCACTCCGACAATAGGCAAGATCCCAATCACCATCCCGATGTTGATGAACACATGCCAAAAAATAATCGCAGTTAAACCGAATGCAAAAATCATCTCAAACTTTCCCCGAGCGCGCGCGACCGTTCTCAGAGAATAAAACAGGTAACTCCAATACAATCCCAAAAGAACCAACGCCCCCAAAAATCCTCGCTCTTCCGAAAACACCGAGAAGATAAAATCCGTGTGCTGTTCAGGAATAAAATTGAGCTGAGACTGGGTACCTTTCAAAAACCCCTTGCCGGCAAACTTGCCCGATCCCACCGCGATTTTGCACTGTAGGGCATTGTAACCGCTGCCTCGGGCGTCTCGGCCTGGGTTGAGAAACGTTTTCACCCGATCACGCTGGTAGTCTCTCAACACAAACTGGTAGGCCAGAGGGACTGTGATCAAAATCACCAGCGCTACTGTGAGCAATGATTTCCAGTGCACTTTGAGAAAAAGCACCATTGAAGCCGCAACCAAGAAAAGCACACCTGCTGTTCCCAGGTCAGGTTGCAGCAATATGAGTAGAAAAAAAGGCGCTACCAATAGTCCGGGAATGGTCAATTGGCGTAGCGTGTAGGGCGGCGAACCCTTATCATCTGAAAAATACTTGGCCAAAGTAAATACGATGGCAAGCTTTGCAATTTCCGAGGGCTGCAGATGGAAGAACTTCAAGTCGATCCACCTTTGTGACCCACCGCCCACTCGCCCCACAAACAGCACCAACGTCAGCAAAAGCATGCACAACCCATAAAAGGGATACGCAAAACGCTCCAATAAACTGCTATCGATAAAAAGCAGGCAAAGCGTCACCAGCAAGCCCAGTCCAAACCAAACAAGCTGCGTTTTGTACAAGGTCGTCCCCGACCCTTTGGATGCGCTGTAAAGAGTGATGATTCCCAGCAAAAATGTCAGGACCATCGAGACGAACAACCCCACGTTAAAGGTCTTGATCACCCCAGAATCGGATTGAAAGGCCATCAGTCTTCTCCCCCTTCGGGCAATTCTGGTTGGGGTGCAGCAGCAGGCTTTCGCTGCTGGCTCGGCTCAACGACTTCGGTAATCTCCAGTGCCGGCGGTCCCATTCTCTCCGCGGGAGCATTCTTTTTCTTGAAGTGGGCTTCAATGACTTCTTTCACCACAGGCCCGAGCACGGGGCCGTGGCACGTATGCTCCCCCACGGCGGCGACGACAATCTCGGGGTTTTCCCGAGGTGCGTACCCCACAAACCAACCATGATGCCGATCGTGATAAGGAAGTTTTTCGCATAAGGTTTTCACGGTGGCTTTCACTTGAGCCGTCCCCGTTTTCCCTGAAATGTCGACGATTTTGCTGTGCGTTCGCACGCCAGTGCCCCAAGGGGCATTGACTACCTGAAATAACCCTTCCTTTGCCATGTCAAACCATTCGGGGGCGATATCGATCTTGCGGATCAATTCTGGAGAGAACTCTTTGCCCACGTCTCCAATGCGTCCAATACTTTGAACGACAAAAGGCCGGTACAAAAACCCACCATTACCAATTGCACCAAAAGCATTGGCCAGCTGTAAAGGCGTGGTGGCCACATACCCCTGACCAATGGACACGCTGATTGTCTCCCCCGGATGCCAGGGCTGCTGGTAAGTCTTTTGCTTCCACTCGGAATCCGGAATAATCCCGGACTGCTCGTTCGGCATGCTGATACCGGTACGTGCCCCCAACCCAAAAGCGCGCGCGTACTTGGCGATGGTATCCACTCCCAGCTGATTCCCCACGATATAGAAAAACACGTCGCAAGACTCTCGAATGGCCTTGTTAAAATCCACCACCCCGTGCCGTCGGTGGCAATTAAAACGCCGGTTTCCAAACTGCCAAAACCCTGGGCAGTTCACCACCATGTCTTTTTTAATCGCCCCTTCTTTCAGGCCAGCAAGGGCCAGGATCAGCTTGAAAGTCGACCCCGGCGGGTAATGATCCTGTATCGCTCGATTGCGCAGCGGCCGCTCCGCATTCGTGCTGAGCTGCGCCCATATTTTGGAGTCGATTTCTCGCAAGGAGATCAGTGAAGGATCGTACGAGGGCTCATTGGCCAATGCCAACACTTCCCCCGTGCGCGGGTCCAACGCGACGACCGATCCCTTAAACCCTCGACTACGCAACCCCTCGGCGGCGGCTTTTTCGAGATCTGCGTCGATTGTCAGATGCAAATCAATGCCTGCCTGCGGGTCTATTTGGGTCACATAGCCGAGCAACTTCGTGCTATCGGGATTGGCGATTTTTCGACGTCCTTTAGCATCGACTTCCACGTAGCCAACGCCGTTGACGCCTCGGAGAAGGAAATCGAATTGGCGTTCCAGACCGGCCTTACCGATATAATCGCCCATAACGAGATTGGACTTGCGGTTACGCTTGATATCGCTGGGATCCACTTCGGCGATGTACCCCAGCATCTGACTGGCGAAATCTCCCAAGGGGTATCGCCGCTGCACGGTGGTTTCAATATCCACTCCCGGAAAACCAATCGGATCCGTTTCGATAGCCGCAATCACGTCCTTGGAGGCGTCTGCTTTGAGTAGTACCGGGTGGAAAGTGGGGGACTTTCGCACTTTGGCGATCTTTTTTTCTAGTTCAGCACGGCTTACCCCCAACGCTTTGGCCAATCGAACATCGGTCGCCTCGTCAAAGGGGTAATATTGCGCGAGCAAAATCACATCAAACGCCGCGCGATTGTCCACAATGACTTTCCCTGAGCGATCGTAGATCACCCCGCGGGTGGGAAGCAGCCTCTCTTTCTTAAGGCGGTTGGATTCGGAAAAACGGCGGAGTTCTTCGCCGCTCAAAATCTGCAGGTAAAATAACCGGGCAACAATCAATGAAAAACAGATCGCAATGGCCGCGTAGAATAGGACCACCCGATCCCGGTACTGCCGAACCTCGTCCTCGCGCCCTATCACAGATGGTCTCCGGAAAACTCAATGTTGGTGCGAGGCACCTTGTTTGTCACTTGGTCCATCACATCTAAGATTCCATAGATGACCCAACCGGACACCCCATTCAAGAAGATACTCCACAAAGCCAAATTGCTAAACGACCACACGGGCCAAGATTCATGAAAAAAACCGGCAACCAAGGGTAGCAAAAATCGAGACACGAGCGAAAGCCCTGTCATCAGCAAGAAAATAGACAAGGGAGTCCCTGCATAGACGACATAGCTAATGAGACGCGCCGCAGCAAAGACCATCAAGTAAGTCGTCGTAAAAACACCTAAGGGCGCAGCACTACAAAGAGAATAGATATGGCTCGAAAACAGGGCGAGGATGATCCCCTCGGGCAATGAACGTCGCTGCCCAAAATACACCACGAAAGGCAACAAAAGGTCCCACCGCTGCACAAGCCCTGGAAAAAAGGGGTAAAGCGCCGTCTTAAACAGGATGAGGCTGAACACCGCGGCTATAAAAAACAGCGGGTTAAGACTGTTTAGGAGTCTTCGCTGACTCGGGGGGAGGGAAAACAATCAAAACCTCCTCAAGACGGTAAATATCGACCGCGCTCTTTACCGTTACAGTTTGAATCACTCCATTGCGATCGGGAGCCACTGCCGACACGTACCCGACCAGGGTACCTTTTGGAAAAACCTGACCAAAATCGGAAGCGACCACGGTGTCGTCTTTGGTCACATCATCGAGGCGATCGACATACTTTAGCTTGCAAGCCAAGGCCCCCGCCAAACCAGACAGAATCCCGCGAACCCGGCTGCGCTGGATCACGACATCAATATTGCTCGTCGGATCCAAAACGGTCACCACATCCGCGTAGTGCGGAGTTACTCGTAGAATGCGCCCCACCACGCCGGACGGGCTAATGACGCCCATCCCAGGTTTGAGCCCGCCCTCGCTCCCCAGATCAATCCTTAAACCATAATAGTCCTGAGAAATATCGTGAGCGATTACATGAGCGGCTTTGAGTGTGGGAGATATTTGCTTGCGCAGGTCGAGCCCCTGTCGCAACCGTTCGTTCTCCGATTCCATTTCTTTCATCAATGCCAGACGGGTCGTCAGCGATGCGAGCTCTTTTTCGAGTTCTTCGTTGCGTTTTTGAGTGTTCACTAAGCTGAAATAGTGGTCAAAAACCGAACGCCCTCCCCGCCCCAGAAAGAAAAAGTTTTTTTGAACCCCGCCGGCCACCGAAATCAACAGGCTATCAATACGCCCCGTCTCCCCCTGGCGGTGGCGATAGATATAAAGCGCGAGCACACAGACGCATAGAGTCACAAGGGCAAAGAAGGCGTATTTTTTTTGAGTGGGCACCGCTGCTTGCTTTTGTCTTATCGTTATCTTATGTCTACTAGGTTGAATTTGTAAACTGCGTCAAACACCTAGGATCCCATGCTAAACCGTTTTCGGAAATACCAAGACAATTTTATTTTCAGCCTGCTTATTTTGGCGATTGTGGCCGTCATGGCTCTCTACGGAATCAACCAGCTCCAATCCGACCAACAAAAATCAGGAGGAGCCGCCGCCTGGGTCAACGGAGAGCCGATCACCAATGCCGAGTTCGGTCAGGTTCTGGGGAACACGATTGAACAATACAAGGCCCGTTTTGGTGGGCAGATCGACGAACGCCTTTTGCTCCAGTTTCAGGTACCGCAGAACACTCTGGATCAAATGATCCGCGAACGCCTTCTCGGACAACAGGCCGCTCGTCTAGGTTTTCGGGTAACGGACGAAGAGTTGGCCACCACGATCCGCAACGCTCCCGCCTTTCAGCGGGATGGAAAATTCGACGCGGCATTTTATCGCAGCCTTCCGAATCGAGGCCCGACCGAAAAACGCTTGCGCGAAGACCTACTCGCCCGCCGTATGCAAATCTACTTAGCAGGTAGGGTAAAAGCACTGCCCGATATGATTGACCGCGAGTACCAGCTGCACGAAACCAAGGCCAACCTCACCTTTGCCCGCATCGATCTGAAGGCTTTGGCGAGCAAGTCGACGCCCAGTGCTGCCGAACTCGCGCAAACCAGTAAAACCACGACGCCTGAGGCATTTAAGGCGTATTACGAAGGGCACCGGAGAGACTTTACCACTCCTGCTGCAGTGGACCTTGTTCAAATCCGCGTCGGTATTCCCTTTCAGGCCTCTGCCGATAAAAAAGAACAAGCCAAGAAGAAAATTGAAGAGATTGCAGCACAAGTGAAGCCAGAGAATTTCGAGGCCCTGGCTAAAAAGTATTCCGACGACGAACACGCCAAAAAAGGTGGGCACGTTGGGTGGGTTAATCGAGGCACACTGGAAAAATCTCTCGAAGAAGCCCTGTCCTCTCTCAAGCCTGGCGAGGTTAGCAAACCAGTGGAAACTGGGTTTGGCTATTTCTTGCTTTTGGTGAAAAACACCCGTCCCGAGGTGGTGAAACCTTTGGAAGAGGTCAAACCCGCTATCACTAAAGAATTGTGGAAAGAAAAACACGCACAGAAGTTTGCTGACCAGAAAAAAGCCGAGTGGGAAAAGAAACTCGCTGGAGGGGTTTCAATCGAACCCGATCTCAAGGCGGTGGGAATAGAAGTAAAAAAAACCGGTCCCTTCTCTTTGGGGCAAGGGTACATCCCCCAAATCGGACAGAGCGACGACGTCATGGATGCGCTCTTTACCCTAAGCAAATCCAAACCCATCGGCCCCAAACTCTATGCCAGCGGAAGCGAACTGTATTTTATAAAATTGGATTCCATTGAAGGGCCGAAAGCTGCCGAAGCTAAAGTCGCCCGAGAAAGCGCCTCCGCCAGCGTAGAAACCGCACTACAAACGGCGCTGATAAAAAAGTGGTTGGAGACCCTGCGAGAGTCCGCTGCAGTGCGAATTGAAGCTGACTTTGGGGCGTCGCCGGACGCGTAGGAATTCGAGACGTCAGCGTACGTCGAGATTGCTGTAGAAAGTCCTACTTCCCTGCAGTTGAAACTGCGAGCGTTTGGTAGTGGTCTGACGAAAATGCACTCGCATGAAGTAGAAACCGACTTTTTCGGCTTTGGAAATTTCCGAAAACCACGCCTTGTCTAAAGTCCAGGTCTTGAAGCCCTCTACGGCTGGAATATCTTGTTCCAAAATCGCACAGCTCACATCACGCAACAGGGAGCCTTCCTTTTGTGTGATTTCAAAAACTATTCCGTTCGCGGCGTTCGCGATCGCGGGCTCCGCCCAAAACAGCTCTTGATTCCTCGCCGGCTCAAAATCCAGCATCACATCCCCAAAATCCACGCCATTAATACGCAAGTGCCGGACCTGCTCAGGAAGCGTCAATATCTCGCTAAACGAGTCCGCCGTTTCGTTCCCTTCACTGACGATTGCATAGGCTCCCGCGGGGGTTGCCGGTTTGAGAATCGCCTGGTAGCGGTTTGTTTCGCTTACTTGAAAAATTTCAAACGCTTCTTGGAGAACAGGCCCAATTCCTAACGTTCCCACGTTCACCCGCTCCAGTTTTCGACCCGAGGTCGTCGAGTCCGCAGGCGCAGCAAGATCCACTGTTTGCTTGCGGCAAATCGGGCCGCGATTTGAAGTAGCCATAAGCGCATCCGCCACTTTGTGCCGGTGAGTTCCCAAAGTCGCCGCACTGGTAATCACTCCACCGTTTTTATCGACAGGCTTCTGGTTTGTTTTATTTTCGGGGGGCTTGATGGCAAACTCCGCATTCACCATGGAGATTTCCCCCTGGTTCGACGCAATCAAATCCTCGAGCACCACACTCCCTAATAGAAAACCTTTACTCGGAATCGTTGTCGCGGGGTCGGTTTGTTTGAGCAAACATCCCGTCAAAATAAACAGGCAAACAAACCCAATGGCTGTTTTCATAGGAGCCTCCTGCTTGTGGGGAAAAGCTAATCGCGCGGGTGAAACTTGCGCTGCATCACTTTGAGATTTTCGACGTTGAGATGCGTGTACATTTCTGTCGTCGCAATAGAACGGTGCCCCAAGAGTTCCTGCACGGTCCTCAGATCCGCGCCGCCCTGTAGTACATGGGTCGCAAAACTGTGGCGAATCATATGGGGCCAAACCTTGCGCCGAATCCCTGCCTTCGCCGCATATTTTTGAAGCCATTTCCACAAAGACTGGCGCGTAAAAATGCGCGCACGTGGAGTAATGAAAAAGTTTTCTATTTCCGTCAGACCCACCGCCCGCACCCATTCATGACGAATTTGCGCATACTGGCGAGCGCAGGAAAGGGCATCCTCACTCATCGGAACCCAGCGCTCGCGACCGCCTTTGCCTAGGATACGCACCATCGCGCCCTTCCAATCTAGATCGGAACACCGTATGCAAGCCAGCTCACTCACCCGACAGCCCGTAGCGTACCAGACTTCCATCATCGCTCGATCTCGGATGGACTCTGCTCCCTCACCTCGAGTCGCCTCGATCAGGTCAAATGCTTCGGCCACCGTTAAATGTTTCGGTAGGCGCTTGGATTTGACCAAAACCGTTAAGAACTCCGCCGGGTTTGCATCGCGTTTCTGCTCCCGTAACAAGAACTGAAAAAACTGCTTCAGGGTGGATACTTTTCGGGCGATTGAACGAGGGGAAATATTGCGGCTTCTCAAATGCGCTAAATAACCGCGCAAATCTTCCAGCTGCACAGAAGCAACATCCAGCTTCTTAACTCGGGTATACTCCCCAAATTGGACTAAATCGCGCTCATAAGCCTGGCAGGTATTAAGCGACAAGCCTTTTTCGGCGTGGAGAAACTGCAGAAAATCAGAAACCACTTCAATCATGTATCGTCGCCAATCTCATCAAAATACGATCTTAACTTTCTTCGTAGCCATAGTATCGCCTGAGTGTGCAATTGGGAAACACGGCTCTCGGTCACTTCGAGAACGTCTCCAATTTCCTTCAGGTTTAAGTCTTCGTAATAATAAAGACTGAGGACCAATCGCTGTTTCTCCGGCAAGCTCTCAATCGCTTTAGTAACCACCTGCTTCAAGCCTTTTAAGTTAAGCTGCGCTAGAGGACTAGGGATCTTGCAGCTTTCGAGCAAACTCAGGATGCTCTTGCGATCGCTGCTATTAAAACTCCCTGCCTCGTCCAGACTGAGTATGGAAACCGATTTCACCTGGTTTAGAAGATCGTAATACTCTTCCTTTGAAACATTGAGCTCCTGGGTAAGCTCGTCTTCCGTGGGGATTCGGCGAAGCTTCTGCTCCAAACGGACGTGCGCTCTTTCCAATTGTTTTGCTTTTTCTCGCACACTCCTGGGAACCCAATCCTGGGCTCTCAATTCATCCAGGATAGCTCCCCGAATTCGAAACTCAGCATAGGTCTTGAATTTATTATCCCGAGTCGGATCGTATTTATCGATGGCGTCCATCAGGCCGATTACGCCGCTAGAAACCAAGTCGTCAAACTCGATATTCGAAGGCAAGCGCACAGCTATCTTCTGAGCAATGAACTTGATCAAAGGGGCATACTCTTTAATGAGCTTTTCTTTGGTGCGCCTATCGATCTTCTTTTTGCCTTCGTTGTATTTGCGAATCGGTGTCGTCATCTTTACCCCAAGTCTAAGGGAGGCTGTTCACTCGAGAAGAACCGAAGCCCGGCGGAAACATTCAAAGGAAGCTTATCCAGTTCGCCGCAAATTCGACGCAATCGGCGGGTCAGCTCATGCGCAGGGTACCGCTCTACGAATGGTTGCTGGTAGCGAATCGCTTCAGCAAGCTTAGCTTCCCATGGAATAATATCGAGAACCTGGAGACGCACACCGAGCTGGTTTTCGACTACTTCCCCAAACCGCGCTATCACCCGCTCCGTTTCTGTTTGGCTTTCACTCATGGTCACCAAAAGACCAAAACGTCGAATACCAAAGCGTTTCGATAGCACTTTCATTATAGCATAGGCATCGGTGTAACTCGTAGGTTCTGCGGTAGTCACAATCACGTGTTGGTGCGCCGCGGCAGCAAACTGTAGTACCCCCCAATGAATACCTGAAGAGTGATCCAACAAGACCACATCCTGCAATGTACTCAGACTGTCCAACTGGTAATACAAACCGTTGCGCGTAGCGGCATCCAGCTCCTCGAAGCCTATTTTCCCTGAGGGTGCCGCCAACAGCGCCAGGTTCTCCCGAACTTTCTCGATGGAATCTATTAAACTAATTTCACCCCTCAGCACCTTATCAATCGTCGCCTGTGGTCTAGCACCAAGCAAAATACTCAGTTTTCCCAGGTTCCAATCACCGTCGATTAAAAGCGTCTTTCGGCCACTCTGAGCGAATAAGCACCCTAAGTTTGTTACTAAGCTGCTCTTGCCCACGCCGCCCTTGCCACTGGAGAACGAAATTACTTTTGACATAGGTTTTCCTTTAATCGAGTAATGTAACGCGCCAAAGAAGCCGGCTCAAAAAACCTAAACGAAGAATTAAATCCGGCAGAAACCGAAAGTCCCAACAGGGGTAGTTTGGTTGCCTTTAATACGTCATGGATTACACCCGCCTGCGAAACCAGATCCAAACGCGTAAAGGCCAGCGCCACTGGCGCTAAGCGACTCATGCTATCCACCGTACGTAAAAGTTCAGTCAGCCGTTGGCTGGAATCGAGAACGAGCACTGTATTCAAATCCCGTGTGCTCTTCTCAACCTGTTTGAAAAGTGCTTCATCCGCGTGGCTGATGCTGGGCGTGTCCAAAAGCGTAATTCTTTCAGATTCTCTTTCCTGCCCCAACACAAAAGCCAACCCACTCAACTTGGAATAAGCCGCCAGCTCCTGGCGCCCGATCACTTTGCGGTTGTCCGCGCTCGCAAGCCCAACAGAGTACCCTTGACCACGTAGGGTCAAAGCCAGTTTTACGAGCAGGCTTGTCTTTCCGCATCCTGGTGTTCCGACTGCAGCCCAGCTCCGACGACTCTGAAAGACGTCACTCCCCAGAGTCTTAATGCCTTCGGCTAAAAGCTTGCACTTTATCTTTTCCAAAAAAGTCGGATCCTCGCGGTCACGCTTAGGAAAATTAAACGTCACTTGACGCGCGAAATCCTGGGAAGAGGCTGCACCCAGTCCCATCTCCAAAAACATTTCCTCCATAGTGCTCGCAGCTTCTCTGGCGCGAGCGACCTGACGAGACTTAATGCTAGAAAACTCCTCCGAGCCGGCGTCGGCGTAGGTTCCAGGAATGAGTGTGGGAGCTGCTTCACGGCCTTTTTTTCTGTGGGGAAACACTCTTTCTAAATCTGTTTCGTCCCACTCCTTTTCCGGCTGTGGCTCATAAGCAGCAGTAATTTCAACAGTGCCTTTTTGAAACCAGCCGCCGGCTTTTTCTTCAGAGGACAGAATAAGCGCATTCGGTCCCAGAGTGGACTTCACTTGAGCTAGAGCCTGTTCAAATGTCTCAGCCTCAAATTTTTTGATGTGCATACTTTCTCCTTACGCAGCCACGGAACCAACCAAACGAACTTTCGCAAATGCAGCGATTTCATTGGCAGAGATGACCATGAGATTGGGCACATAGCGTTCGATTTGCTTTTTCAAAAGGGATCGAATCAGAGGGTGGCAAAGTAGGACAGGCTGGCCGCTACTGAATACCGTCCGCTCAATGGCTGACTGAACCCCTTTGACCAGTTTTTCGTACATGCCTGGTTCCATTTGCAGCGTTGGTCCCGATTCTGCCCTCTGGTACGCACGCAATAGCTGGTCTTCCAACGCCGGTTCCATCGTCAAGACCTCCATTTCATGCGTGGATGAACTTAACTTCTGAGTAATTGTTCTAGCTAGCGCGATGCGAACAAACTCCGTCAGAACTTCTGGATCTTTCTGGGTTGCCGCATGATTGGCCAAAGTCTCAAGCACAGTGAGCAGATCTCGGATCGGCACCTGCTCGCGCAGCAGATTCTGACAAACTTTGAGTATCACTCCCAGAGATAGGTTCTTGTTCAACTCTTCCACAACCTTGGGATTAGTACGTTCGATCTGATCCACCAACGCGTGGAGTGCCTGGCGCCCAATCAGTTCATGAGCGTGTTTTCGAATAGTTTCAGAGAGGTGTGTCGCAATGACTGTGGAAGTATCAACCACGGTATACCCTGAAATCTGCGCTCGCTCCCTTTGCTTTTCAGTGATCCATAGTGCGGGCAAGCCAAAGACGGGTTCTTTAGTGGCAATTCCTGGAACTTCTCCCTCGGCATTTCCCGGATCCATCGCCAGCAAATACCCGCTCATGAGCTCACCCTGAGCAACCGGCACGCCCTTGATCAAAAGCGCATATTCTGATGGTTGCAATTCCAAGTTGTCCTTGATGCGGACCTTGGGGACAACAATCCCCAAGTCTTTAGCAAATTCCTTGCGAAGCGAGAAAATCCGATCCACCAGATCGCTTTTTTCATCCCCTTCAACCAAACCGACGAGTCCATAGCCCAGTTGCAATTCCAAAGTATCCACTTCGGGTGGCGCCTGGGTGTCGATTGCTAAAGCTTCGGCGTCTTTCTTTTCCTTCTCCTCTCGCTGCTGCGTCTCGGCCTGCTTTTGCTGTGACGCAATGTACGCGACGCTACCCAAAATAGTCGCCAAAGTGAAAAACGGCAGTCCGGGGATTCCTGGAAGTAACCCTAGGATTACCAAAATAGCTGCCGTAAAACCCATCGCGCGCGGCTGAAACAAGATCTGCTTTGCCACTTCTTTAGACAACTCATTCCCGCTAGCAGCTCGGGTAACAACAATACCCGCTGCCGTGGACACAATCAGAGATGGAATCTGCGTTACGAGACCATCCCCAATGGTCATCAGCGTGTACACTTCAGCAGCCTGACTCAGATCCAAGCCTTTTTGCAGAATTCCAATCGCTAGTCCGCCAACTATATTGACCACAGTAATGAGAATCCCCGCAATGGCGTCCCCACGAACGAATTTGCTCGCACCGTCCATCGCTCCATAAAAATCCGCTTCTTCTTCAATCTTTTTTCTCCGAGCCTGAGCTTCCTCTCGATTGATGACACCCGCACTCAGATCGGCATCGATGCTCATTTGCTTTCCTGGAATAGCATCCAAAACGAAACGAGCCGCAACCTCTGCTACGCGACCAGAGCCCTTCGTGATTACGATAAAATTGATGATGATTAAGAGGAGAAACACCACCGTACCAACGATGTAACTCCCCCCAACAACGAAGCTGCCAAATGTCTCGATCACATGACCCGCAGCCGCAGTTCCCTCGTGGCCATTCAACAAAACCAAACGTGTTGAGGCCACGTTGAGCGCGAGACGAAACAGAGTAGCAAAGAGCAATATCGTCGGAAAAACAGAGAAATCAAGAGGCCGAGTTGCATAGACTCCGACCAAGAGAATGGCGATACTCAAGGTTAAACTCGCGACCAAGAGCAAGTCTAACAGCCAGGGCGGCATGGGCAGAATCATGACGATAAGGGTGCCAAGCAAACCCACCGCGAGGAATACATCGCTGTTCTTAAGTATGCGATTGAACCCGAGGGCTTCGGTTTTCTGTTCCGCCATCGTGATTTCTCCTAGCTGTTCATTGACCTAAGTCTGTAAACGTAACTCAAAACTTGCGCCACCGCCGTGTACATATCCTCGGTAATCGCCTTGCCAACTTCGATCTGTGCATACAAGGAACGAGCGAGGGGGCGGTTCTCCACAATAGGCACTCCAGAAGCTTTGGCCACTTCTCTGATTTTAAGTGCTAACTCATCGACACCTTTTGCAACGACCCTGGGAGCGCGCATCTTCGTTGAATCGTACTTCAGCGCGACAGAATAATGTGTAGGGTTGGTGACTATCACGTCTGCTTTAGGTACGGCTTCCATCATGCGCCTACGCGCAATGCGGCGCTGAGCACTTCGTATACGCTGCTTCAGGACCGGGTCCCCTTCGCGCAATTTGTACTCTTCTTTGACCTCGTTCTTGGTCATACGCATTTGTTTATCGATGCGATAGCGCTGATAAAAATAGTCAAAGGCCGCAAAAACAGCCAACGAGGCGACCAAAGAAAAAAACAGCTGCGCAAGGTCACTTGCAAATAGCGACGTAATTTCAGGGACGGACTTCCCAAAATAGTGGCCTACGGAGCTTGCCCTGCCCTTGAAGAACCCCCAGGCGACACCAAACACCACCACCATTTTGACGATCGCCTTAAACGCCTCCGCAACAGAGTCGATTGAAACAATCCGCTTTAGACCCTTGATCGGGTTAATCCGATCCCAGTTGGGGGACAGAGGTTCGGTTGTCACATGAAATCCCACTTGGGCAATTCCGACAATGATTCCAGAAACCATCACTACCGCGAACAACGGTGCAACCATTTTGACCCAGAACAAGAGGGTGCGAACCAACCATTCTTGGGCCACTTGAGGGTTAAGAGTGGGGAGTGGACCAAACTGAAATGCCCAGCGAGAAAGTTCTCCAAACTGGATTAGTAGCCCTTGAGAAAGAAACACAAACGCCATTCCACTCGCTAAGAACAAGACAACTGAGGTTAACTCGCGACTTTGCGCAACAATGCCCTGCTTTCGGAATTCTTCTTTCCGAAAACTCGTCGCACTTTCGGTGCGGTCTTCTTGAGATGTGTCTTCGCTATTCGCCGCCATAGACTCACCTAGAGTGCTCGGACTAAGCCGAGCATTTCAGTCGACATTTCACTGAGTACGGATTCCATAGAATCCAATAGTTCCGGAGAAATAATATAGAGCGCTGCAAACCCGAGCGAGATGGTTATCGGAAAACTAAAAAGCAATATATTCATCTGAGGCAGAATCCGAGAAAGCATTCCAACAACAATGTTGCAGCTCAAAATCATCACGGTGATTGGCGCAGCCAGTTGCACGGCAAGAGAAAATAGTTTTCCCGTGATCCCCATCATCACGTTCAGCAGTGCTGGGCTGCCAAATCCGATGGAATCCAACCCCTGAGTAATCCGGAAACTCTCGACAAAGACCTGAATTACTTGATGGTGCATGTCTGCAAAGAAGAAAATCATCAATGCCACCCAAGTTTGAAACGGCACTATTGGAGACACCTGCGCGTTATTCTCTGGGTCCATCATGCTGACGGTACCGAGCCCCATCTGGTAACCAGCAAAGTGCGCCCCCAGGTTGATCGCTTCAAAAGTTGCAAGAGCAACAAACCCCATCAATAGCCCCACAGAGGTTTCTCGGATAACTGCAGCAAAGTAAGATGCCATCGACCCAGAAACCAGGCCAAGATGCCCTTTAACCAAAGGATAAACTGCAAGTGAGACGGACAGTGCCAAGAGGACCTTGATGGTGGGGGATATCGCGCTATGTGAAAAACCTGGAACCAGTACAAATAGTCCCAGCAGCCGAAAAAAAACAAGAAGAACAGAAAGGTACCCAAGGTCATTGGTGGGATAAAGTGCGCTCATCGTATGATTAGGGGGATGCTGTCGTAGAGTTGTGTTGTGAAGTCCAGAATCAAGTCCAACATCCAAGGGGCAAAAATAACAAAAGCAAGTAGCATCGCCAGAATCTTCGGCACGGTTGCCAGCGTGGTTTCAGTAATCTGGGTCACGGCCTGAAAAATATTTGTCAGCACCCCGACTACTAGCCCAAAACCGAGTATAGGTGCCGAGAGAAGCATCAGCGTCTTGATGGACATCCGCATCAGATCAAGAACATGCTCGCTATTCATGCAATGACTCCAAAAGACGGGAAGTTAACCAAAACTTTTGACGAGAGAACCGACAATTAGTTGCCAGCCATCAACCAGGACGAACAATATCAACTTAAAAGGAAGTGAAATGACCACAGGGGGTAACATCATCATCCCCATCGCCATTAACACCGAGGCAACAACCATATCTATTACAAGAAATGGCAGGTAAATCATGAATCCAATTTGAAAAGCTGTCTTCAGCTCGGAAATCATAAAAGCAGGAATGAGCAAATAAGTCGGCACATCGGCTCGTTTTGTGGGCGAGTCCATATGGGAGAGCTTTACAAAAAGCCCGAGATCTTTATCGCGCGTCTGCTTAAACATGAAACTGCGGACCTTGGCCTCGACGTAACCCAGAGCGTCGGACTGGTTCATTTTGTTATCGAGATACGGTGCGAGCGCTTCTTGATGAATCCCTTTCCACACAGGGGCCATGATGAACGCCGTGAGAAATAGCGCCAGCCCGACGATCATTTGGTTGGGAGGAAGGACCTGAGTGCCGATAGCCTGACGTAAGAAAGAAAGTACAATCACCACCCGAATAAACGACGTCATCATGATAAGAAGGCTTGGTGCCAACGCCAGCACAGTGAGCATGGCAATGATCTTTAGGACCACTGCGGTCTGCTCCGTGCCACTCCCTCCGGCAAGTGAGAGCTGCAAGCCCGGAATAGCGGTGGAGGATGCGGCAACTGCCCCTTGAATTCCGGCAAACGCTAACTTACCAAAAACCATCATGCGCTTAACCCCCCGCGTGTGCGGTTAGTTTGCTGCACAATGGCTTCTCTGAAACTTTCTCGATCGAGTAGGGACTCTTCTTCGTACTGCTCTTGGAGCTTGGGCAGCGTCGACAGCAAGCTCACATTGCTCCCGGTAATACCCACCATCACAAACTCGGTGCCGACACGCAGCACGGCGACAGAAGCTTTGCCTCCGCCCACGGGAACTTGCGCCAGAGTCTCAATAAGATGCTTTCGAGACCCCACCCAACCCACTCGACGTTTGGCAAACTTCAAACCAAACCAGGTTCCGGCGCCCACCAGACTGAAAAGCGCGAGCACTAGCATCAAACGCAACCAGCCGAACCCGCCGCGAACTTCGGGGGAAGCAGCTTTTTGGGTCGGGAGCGCCTCCTGCTCTTCTTGCAGCAGTTTCAAAGTAGCTTCCGAGCCAGATGCGTACGCCAGGGTCATTTGAACAGAACCGTCTTTTTTGGCTAACTTCACTCTATCTCTGAGCTTGTCGAGGCTGCCATTGACAATGATCTTAACTTTCGCATCACCAACAGAGTCGGGAACGACTTGGATTTTTTGGACCAACGCATGCGTACTTCCCACTTCGCTGTTTTTCACCAAAGACCCCGATAACTTTACTCCGGGAAATAGCAGCTCAATACGGTTTTCCTGAACGCTCATTTTGGGTGTCGTTGGCAGAGGGCCATCCGCCAGGAACGAAAGCTGTGCGCTAGTGTCTCCAGACACTTCGACAGTCTGAAGCGCCACGGCGCTAATCCCCGAGGCGTACAGAAACCCAAGAAAGCAAATCAGGTGTTTGTTTTTCATGCCCCAAGCTCCCGAATACGCTGGGAGTGGCTCACAATATCAATGAGACGGATTCCAAACTTTTCATTGATGACAATCACTTCGCCCTTTGCGACTACACGGTCATTCACCAAGACTTCTAATGGCTCGCCAGCAAGTTTATTGAGTTCCAGCACAGAGCCTTTGTGCAGTTTAAGCAGATCCTGGACCAAGAGCTTGGTCCTCCCCAGCTCGACACTCACACGCAAAGGAATGTCTAGAATAAACTCGACGTTCCCAGGGTCGGCGTTGGGGGAAACATGCAACCTTAAATCAGGAGATTTTGCCTCTGGGTTCGCCGCCGCCTCGGGAGCTGGAGTTGCTTCCGGAGCTGCGTCCTTTGGAGCCTGATTGTCTTGTGGTGTTGGATTATCCATATTTTTCCCCTTTATTCTTGGTCTTTCTTGTCTCCGTCCACGAGGCGAACGGCCACATTGCCCCTGTAAACTCCCATCAACCCCTCGAGTTTGGGAACTTGCTCTAACAAAACGGTCACTGGCGAAGCGCTATCTCTATCGAGCACGAGTGTGTCGCCTACTTTCCACTTGTTCACCGCACTGAGGGTCTGCTCGGCCTGGCCCAGCTCCACACGCACATCCAATGGAGTCATGGCCACTTCTCGCAACCAATGCTCTTTCCACTGGGAGGCTTCGCGATCGAATTCGCTAGTTACATTCACACTCAAGGCCTGTTGAATTGGATCCAGTGCGCGCAGCTGAATCACCAATGTGAACGGGCCCGAAAGGCTTTCAAATTCCACATCAAAGGTCACAACCGCAACCAGGTCAGAAGAATGTATGGCGCCAATAAACGCAGGGTTGGATTCCATGCGATCGTACTGGATGGAGAGATCGTAGTTAAGGCGCCATGCCTCTTGAAGATCTGCCACCGCGATCTGGCACATTCGGGAAATGATATTATTCTCAATCGTCGTAAAGTCTTCTCTAGTGCCTAGCTTGGCGAAGGGCCTTTCAACTCCGCCATAGTACGAATCAATGCTCGCGTAGAGCAGTTTTGAGGTCACCATTAACAACATGTGCCCCTGAAGCTTGGGGAGATTGAGGAGATTTAGAGACGTGGGAAGGGTAACGTTCTTGAGGTAGTCACCAAACTTCAGATATTCCGTACTGGCAATATTCACGGTGACATTTTTTTTGAAATAGCTGGAGAGCGAAATCCGCAAGAGGCGCGAAAACCTTTCGTGAATCCCATTCAATCCCACTAGTTTTCCGTGGTAGATCTTCTCCTGAGAAGTGAGATCGTACGCGATCCAGTTTTCCTCCTTGGGAGGTGCACTGGCAGGGGCCGCGGCAGGTGCTGTTTCCACAGTCCCTGACGAAACCGCCATTAGCAGCGCATCAATCTCGTTCTGCGAAAGAACCTCTGACATCGCCTAGCCTCCGCGAGTGCTTAATTGAAGTGGAACTGGGTAAAGTAGACTTCCCGGACCTGCCCCGACTTGAGCAGACCGTTGACTGAGCGCATGATATCCGCGCGGAGTTTGCGCATCCCCTTGGGATCGCGCAACTCAGCGTAATTTCGGCTCGTCAGCAAAACAATGATCGCATCGCGAAGCGCAGGTCGCTTGAGTGCAATTTCATCCTCTAACGCTGGATTATCGAGCTCTAGCTCAAGCTTCATCTGCAAAAACCGAGAACCGCGATCACTTGCGATGTTCACCAAAAATGCATCGAGTGGATACAATACCCCCAGCTCTTGAGGAATGAATTCCTTCCCACCCGGGGGAGCCGTGGGCTTCTTTTCTTCAGCCATTTTGTGTTCAATCATCTTGGCTTGTTCTTCCACTCCCGCAATGCGACTAACCATCTGCATGAACAAGTACCCCATGGCAGCAGCCGCTGCGGTGTTCATGACGACGACCAAAAGGACGAGCAGACTTAACTTATCTCCTCCTTTTTTGGCCGCTGGCGCTGCGCCCGCCGCTGGAGGAGCTTCTTGTTTTTTTGCTGGTTCGCTCATTAAAACCCCCTAAGGAGGAAAGTAGATAGAGTGGTGCTTAGACAGATCTGGTGCAAGCGCAGTGCCAAAAAACCGACGGACTTTGTGCGAGCGCCATGCTGCGTTAACGTCAGAACCCCCAAACGACTGTCAAGGCTTTGGCGTTTCGGCGCGTTGCCGAGATGCGGGATGTCAGAGTAGAATCGTGGGTCTGATGACAGAAAAGAAAACCAGTTTTTTAGAAGTGAATTTTGACGGGTTAGTGGGCCCAACTCACCAATACGCCGGCTTGTCGGGAGGAAACCTTGCCTCTATGGGCAACGCTCTCCAAATCTCGAACCCCAAAGAAGCCGCGCTTCAAGGTTTGAAAAAAATGCGCCTTCTGGTTGAGATGGGAGTCCCGCAGGCGGTGCTCCCACCCCAAGAAAGGCCCAGTATATTTGATTTGCGCCGACTCGGTTTTTGTGGAGATGAAACGCAAATCCTGCAACAAGCTGACTCTCACCCGTTTTTATTAGCCAGCTGTTCTTCTGCGTCTTCGATGTGGACCGCCAATGCATGCACTTTCGCGCCAAGCTTGGATACGAGCGATGGGAAAGCGCACTTTACTCCGTCCAATTTGGTTTCCAAACTCCACCGCAGCATTGAACCTCGACTCACCTCTAAAATCCTTCGAGCGATCTTTAAAGATCCGACTCTATTCGAACACCATGACCCACTGCCCGCAACGGAATCCATGGGAGACGAAGGAGCAGCGAACCACACGCGCTTGGCACCGGCGCATTCTTCTCCGGGGTTGCACCTCTTCGTCTATGGAAAAACGCACACTAACCCCAGAGAAAAAAAACCAAAACTGTTCCCAGCTCGACAAACCCGCGAGGCTAGTGAGTCAGTGGCCCGACTCCACCGACTTCCGCAAGATCGAACGGTCTTTGCTCAACAAAACCCCGATGCTATCGATGCCGGTGTTTTCCACAATGATGTCATTTCCGTGGGGAATGAATCGGTTTTTTTCTTTCACGAAAAGTGCTTTGCTCAACCTGAGTCAATCCAGGAAATCCAGGAAAAATGGGGTGCGCTCCACGGCTCCGCTTTGAATTTGATCCGAGTTCCTGAAAAAGAAGTCTCCCTTCAAGATGCTGTGCAGTCGTACTTGTTCAACTCTCAGCTCGTCACTTTGCCCAGCAAAAAGATGGCCCTTATCGCACCGCAAGAGTGTGAATCTACCCGCTCTGTCCGAGTCTACTTGGAAAAACTCGTGCAGTCCGGCTCGCCCATTGAGCAAGTCCATTACCCGCAGTTGCGCCAAAGCATGCAAAACGGCGGCGGGCCAGCCTGCTTGCGCTCGCGCGTCGTACTCTCCGTGGCTCAGATCAAAGCCTGCGCTCCGGGCGTGTTTTTGGACGTGGCGAAAATAGCTACTCTGGAAAACTGGGTAGAGAAACATTACCGCGATCGCCTCCAGGCCTCTGATTTAGCAGATCCCCACTTGCTTCGCGAAAGTCGCGAAGCTTTGGACTCGCTCACTCAGATCCTAGGCCTTGGCTCGCTGTATGACTTTCAGCAGTAATTCCTTGATTGGATAGGCAGCCGAAAAATGTCACTCCAGTGCGTAAGCCCCATACGCCCACGGTTTGAATACTGACGATACCAGGTTCAGAACCTTTGGCCCTCGCATTGCACTTATGCGGGACAGAGGAACGTGGGTTTTGAAAACTTACCGACACAAAATTTTAGGAATCTTGGCTCTCCTGCTGCTTTTGACTTCTGGCTGCGGAAAAAATGATGGATTCTATTCTCCGTCGGGCTTTAACCCCCAATTGCCCCAAGGGTACCCGCCTGCGTATACCCCATTTTTGCCCATAGACTACTACATGCGGAACAACCCGACCTATGCGCCGTATTGGCCTCAGTTTTGGGGACAATGGAATGGCTACTGCAATCAGAACGGGTACTCGCCTTACGACTTTAGTTTGTTTTGGAATTCTTATTTTCCGCAAAACTGGAGTCAAGGCTCCGCCGTACATATTTCGATCTATATGAACCAGAACTACGGCGGCTGGGGATATTGATCCTGTCGGTAGTCTTTAGCCGGCCCTGGAACGACGCCCCACCCTAAAGCGTTCGATTTGTCCCGGACACCCCAAAATCTTCAGCTGGCGCTTGGCGGTGTAAGCACGTTTCCAAGCCTGTGCAATTTGCTTCCTCGAAACCCCTTCGATAAAAAGCGTTAACTGAGCGGCCACTTCGCTCGGAGGCAGTTTGAAGGGGTCGACTTCTGGGTGGCCAATGACTTCTGGAATCCTATTCCACACATCTTCACGGCCAAAATAAGTGGCGAGCCCTTGCCCTTCGCCTGGCATTGGCAACCGGCTTTGCGCACTTACACGAAATTCGATGCAGCGCTTGCCCGCCGATTCTTGCATTCTTCTCAGAAACTTCAAAGCGTCGCTCCAAGCCGAACGCACTTGCGACAGCGCCAAAGTTCCCGAGGTGTCGAGCATGGGGTGGATGAGTTGCGCGATAGGCAGAGGGGTCCGTTTTTCTAGGCCCGCCATTTCCACAAGCTCTGCAACGTGTTGCTGGACATCGTCACGCAAAAAATAGCTCTTTAAGGTTTCGCGGGGGCCGGGCCGCGGAAAACCGGATGTTTCCGAAGGTGCAAATTTGATCCGCAGACGCCTTACCGATCCAGATGCTCCGCCCCCCAAAAAACCATAGACCGCACCCCGAATCTGCTCTCGTGACAAGCCGTCAATCCGGGGGGAAAGCAACTGCAAGTGCTCACTCACCGTTTGAGGAGGCCCACCGTTAAGCTCTGCCAGCACCTGTTGCACGGGCGCGCTTCGGAGATACGCCGCAAAAAACTGCCCATTCTGGGGCGGTGGCAAAACCACCGAATCCGAGGGCAAAGCGCGCACACGAAACCGACCGCGCCCCGGAATCTGCTTGGCTTCGCTATTCGCGTCGTTATTGGCCGCGTACCAGGCACCCATCAATTGATCTAGAGTCGGTCCTTGAATATCGCCGGCAACGAGTGCTGCGACTCGATGTCCTGTGAGTTTCTTGCCAAACAGATCCGCCTCCTGCATTCGAGCAGTAATCGCGGCTTGGACATCTCGCCTTTGAAAATAAGCTTTCAAAGTTTCGAATTCAATTCGAGGAGGAAGCGGCACCGACTCTTGGGATCGGCGGCGCACTTGAAAGTCAATCAATCGCGCCCCCCGTTCGCTTTCCTGAATCACTCGTTCAAAAAACCGAGAGCTGGCAAAGACTACCCCTGGAGGAATGCCCAAAGCCTCATGCACTTCTCCCGGTTTGGCCAGCGGGCCTGCACCCGCGATTCCAAAGGTTCCATTGAGCGCTCCCGTGGAAGCGGCGCCCGAGGACGGATGTAAACCCCGAGCAAACAAGTGGATGGGCCGAGCTAACAACTCCATGGCTGCCCCAGTCCAGTCCACGATGCGCACCACGGGCTTCCCAGGCCCCAAGCGGGTACTTCGCCCGATTCGCTGAATTTGGTAAACAGGTCGCTGCGGATTTCCTAAAAGGGCAACGAAATCAACAGGCAGATCCAGCCCAGTAGAACCCAGCAACACCGAGTGTAAGATCGCATTGCTTGAAGCTCCAAATTGCTCTATCGCGCGTTGCACCGTTTTTTTGGAGTCATTTCCAGAAAGCGCATACACCTGAGCGGATCGCATTGAGTGCGCATTTGCGCGTTGAAATTCTAAGAACTGCCTTACTCGGCTTGCCCCACCAAACTCGTCAGATCTTCCGGCGGAATGAAACGCCATCCCCTTCATTGGGGCAAAGGCCTCCAGAACTTCCAAAATCTCATCCATTTGTTCGGGCTCATAGAGCCCACTGCGCGAGCCTTCAAGCTTGGAGCGCCCCAGCACATAAAACAATGGGATCGGAATATATCCCCTGGACGCCGCGCGAACCAAGAGTTCCAAAAAACTCACCATGGGCAGCCGGGTCTCGGGATCGATCTCATTCGACTCCACGAGCGCATACTGCACGCGATTCTGGTAGTACTCCGGTATCGTCTTCTCAGCAAAATGCAGTGGGGTCGCGGTCAGGCCAATTCGGGCCAGAAAATATGCCGAAAAGTTTTTTCCGAGCCATTCGTGAAAAGCGTCATACGTTTTGGCAGCTACTCGATGAGTCTCATCAGTCACCAAGACCACGGGAGCTTCCCCGGCCTGTTCGATCCAATTTCGTAATATATTCTGGTTTCGAGAAGAGGTTGCCAAAGTGTCCATGGAGACAAACAAGTGCTTCACTTCCCCCCGAACCACAGGATCGAGTTGTTGTTCATGGACAATTTCATCTGAGTGCCAGGAGAGTGGCCTCTCACCGCGCTTTTCAAAAAAACCTCGAAAGCGCTGCTCTCCCTGTTCCACCAATACTTTTCCGCTAACCAGCCAGAGGAGTCGAAACGGTGTGTTTTGTTTCTGCAAGTATTCCAAAAAAAACTGCACAACTTCAGTTTTTCCCATGCCGGTGATCATCTGGCAGAGAGCCCCTTTTTTCAGATTCCCTTGTTTGTAAGTATCGATGAGAAAATCGATCTGCTTTTGTTGCTCTGGACTGGGGACGATATCGCCCGAGTGCCCCCATTCTTGGGTTAAGCGTCTGTTTTTAGCGCGGTGCCAGGGGTTGAGCACTTCATTGTCATTCACTGCGAGCCTTAACCGGTCGCACAATTGTTCCGGCGCAGGATTGTCGCCGAGATAAATCTCACGATGAGCCGTATGGGTCCGCTGCGCCAGTTCCCGCGATCGAAAAACGACCCCATTCAATGAAATTTCCAGGTTCGGATCTGGGGCACCCTGGTCGGCTAAAAACGCTAGTTTGGGTTTCCGCGGCTTTTCCTGCAGTAGCACATCGATTGTGCCATACCCATTGGCGCTGAACCGATCCCAGAAATGAATCCGCAACCGACCCGCCTCTCGAGTAAAACGCGCAAAAGAAACCGAGTGTTTCTGCGAGTCTTGAAACTGCGATATTTCCCACTGTGTCCAAGACGGTGACGTGGAGCTTAATCCCCAGGTCTCTAGCAACCCTCGTTCCAGCTCCTCAAGGGTTGAGGCGCGGAGCAAGCCCGTCTGGAACGCAAACAGAGTGAGAACTAACCTGAAATACATATCTTTCCGACAATCAAGAGAGGGTCGGATCTATAGTCTTTTTGAGAAAAAAAATCCAGTATTTCGAGGTTAGCGAATTACCCAGTCACGAATGACCACATCCCGGGGAGCGTAGGCTCCAAACCTCTCTTTTAGGACGTTTAGCATTGCTTTTTTGATGCGGGGAAACCCAGTCGGGCCATTGAAGTCTTCGACCGTAAAGGGAATGGTCGCCTCGTAAATTGCGTCGCGAATCGACGCGCGGTTCATTTCGAGCCAGTGTTGCGCTTCTTTGTTCGGACAATCCAAGACCAGGTTGAACTGGGCATAGGCGGCGAGCGTTTGATTGCGATTAGCCAGAGAGATATTCATTCCGGGCAATTCATAAGAGATCGCAAAAAGCTCAGACTCGGGATGCTCCGCGTGCTCCTCTGGTGCCACGACCTGGTCCGGGGTTACCACCTCTTCCACCCGGTGTACCTGCATTCTAAAAATTTGGACCAGGATAAACAGCGCTGTCAGCACAACTGTAATCGCACACCCAACCAAAACGGCGAAAATCAAGCGAGCGCGCGCAGGCAGCTTGCGCGGGTTGGGCGCGCGTTTAGCAGCGGTCAATGTTGTTACTCCCGAGTTGCAATTCTAGTTCAAAAAAACTTTTATCGGTCTTGGGGAAGGTTCTTGCGAACGACTTCCGTTACCTTATCGCTGATCCAGTTTCCCAGCTTTGTATTCCACACCACACTCAAGGTGCGATTCAACACCCCAGTGAAAAAATCTTCAAACCAGGTGGGAAAAAGCCTTCCCATTTCTAGCCGATCAAAGCGGGTACTGAGGATCTTAAGGCGAATGTCCTTCACTTCGCCGCTATCTCCAAAATGGATCTCCGTCTTGAGCTGTGCAGAGCGAGTGCCTACTCCGAGCCACCCTCCGGCGGGCAAGCACAAAGTCGCTTTCGATTTATACTCTCCGCGCACTTTAGCGAAAATACCTTCAATGTTTGCAGTAGCGACTACAAAACCCTCATCTTGTAGTTCCAAGTCGACTTTCTGAATCAAGCCTTGCAACGCCAAGTGATAGGAATAAAAACCATCACACAACCAGGCTTGCCATTTCTGGCTCTCAGTCCACTCTCCAGAGAGCTTCTGCTGGCTAAACCTGAGCTCATCCCCCATCTCTCGCCAATCTTGCGACGATAAATCAGCCTGAGCGACACTCGAGACCCCAATGAAAAGGCACACCAATGCGAATGCGAAACGCTTCACTATACCCCCCCCATGAATTTTCAAACCCCAACTAGAGCATCGTGAGTGGGTAGAGTGAAGTCAAGAACGCTCAATAACGCTGCGCAATATCATCCGGGGAGACATTCAGAACCGAGGCTAGCACAAGGATATTCTCTGTTTTAACCCGCTGGATTTGCCCGCTCAGCCAGCGGCGCAGCGTCGATTTGTGCACTCCGGCACACTCAGCAACCCACCAACGCTTGAGCTCTTGGGCAGCGAGAATGGCGAGTAGCCGCTCCGTATTGAGAGCATGAAAACGTTTTGACATGATACTTCCTCCTAGAGATTAGGAGTCCTTGCAAACGGCAGACACTCGCTCCAGGCACCAGACGGTTCACCCCGAGAATCAAATCCGCGCTCTGCGCGGTCGAAAACCGGTCTATTTAGCGAAGCGTGGAGAATAAAACGGTGTTGGAAACCGCGGAGCGTCCGTCCCCATCCGTAACTCTGACGCGCACCTGATAGAGAGAGCCGGCCTTTAAGCCAGTGATCGTGGTCGATTGGGCGGTGGCGTCGGGGCTTACTTCCGGCGCTACGAGATCAAACACAAAGTTCTGTCCGTACTCGACCCGCCCCTTTGCCGGAAACGTCGTGGTCCAACGTATGGTCGCCGAATTCTTGGTGATCTGTTGCACGGAAATCGACGAGACCACCAGGGGCGAGCTCTGAATCTTCCATTGGTAAGACGTCGCGGGGCCTTGGTTCCCAAAAGAGTCAGTCGCATAGATCGCCACCGAGTGATTTCCGTCGGCGAGCCCACTCCACGCCGAAGGAGACTCGCAAGCTTGAACCGCAGCTCCATCGAGACTACAAAAAAACTGTGCGCCTTCGGAAGAACTAAACCGCAGAGACATACTACTCAGACTTGTAACGGCCGCCGAAGGGGTAGCGGACAGTATTTGCACCGTAGGCGCGATCGTATTCACTTGCCATGAGAACACGGCGGCTTCGCCCGCAATTCCCCCAGCATTGATCGCACGCACTTGGAACAAGTGATTCCCATTTCCTAGGCCGCTGTACACAACTGGACTGCTGCACGCACCAAAGGCATTTGAATCCAGTGCGCATTCAAACTGACTCGACTGGGCGCTGGTAAATGCAAACTCAGCACCGGTCTGGTTGGTTCGAGCCACTTGAGGAGACACCACGCTCAGACTCACCACCGCCGGACTCGCAACCTGCCAGGTATATTCCATGGGGAGACTTGGGTTTCCGGCCCGGTCTGTCGCCACCACCACGAGGCGGTGCACCCCATCCAATAACCCGTTTACAATGAAGGGAGACATACAGGGGATCGAGCCCCCTTCATCCAGCTCACACGAAAATTCTGCTGTTTCCGATGCTGAAAAATCCAGAAACAAGCTCGCGCTGGTAGTGATTTGTTCCGTCGGCGAAACGGACGTAACCTGAACAGTGGGGGCAATCAGATCGACTTCCCAACCAACCGACGATTCCTCACCGCGATTACCAGCAAGATCTACCGGGACCACGCGCAAGACATGCGAACCGTGGGACAAGCCGGTCAGAGAAAACTCCTTTTCACAGGATGCAAACACTCCGTCGTCTACCGAGCACTCAAAGCCGCTATCCTCAGAAGCACTGAGGCGAAACTGGGCCGAATCCAAAAGGGTGGGTACCACCACCGGAGAGAGCATTTCAATCGTGGCAGTAGGCGCGGTTAAATCAACCACCCACGCCGTACGAGCAGAGACCCCTTGGTTTCCGGCCAAATCCACAGCCTGGATCTCAAAAATGTGATGCCCTTCGGCTAATCCGCTCAACACAACCGGCGTTTGGCAACTGTCGAGGGATTGCCCATCCAGACTACACAGAACCGTACCGGGTTCGGACAGACGGTAGGCAAGATGCATTTCGGTCGTTTGCACATTTTCTTGCTGAGGGTTACGCGATAGCTCGATCACACTCGGCGGCACCGTATCTATTTCCCAATTCCATTCTATTGGCACAGAGTGCCCCCCGGCGGCGTCGCGTGCGCGCACGCTTAGGGTGTGCGTCCCGTCAGACAAATCTCGATACACAAGAGGAGAGCTACAGTCTGAAAAAACTGCCGAATCCAGCGAACATTCTGCGGCGACGGCGTTTCGCGTTTGGAACTCGAATTCCGCCGTGGAACGTGCCACCCTTTCGTCTTCAGTAGAGACCCACTCCACGACTGCCGGATCTTGCTGCACTTCCCATTCATAGGCGTCCGGTTTGGAGTATTTCCAACACCCTCCAGTCTTTGCGGCTAAGCGCACTTCGATACGGTGCTTGCCTTTAGATAGATCGGAAAACACCGCCGGGTTCGCACACAGCGCGAAGGCTTTTCCATCTAAACTACATTGAACCTGGCTCCCTTGGCCCCAGTTTTCGTTTTTTTGCCAATAGGCCGTAAGCGAACGCAAAGAAGTCGATGCCTCAGCTGGGACTGTTTTTACAATCTGTACCGCGGGACGCACATAGCGCGCGTAAAACGAATGGTCCAAACGCTGCCCACGCACTCCAGGAGTTGGCCTGTGCCTTACCGAAAAGGCGTGCCACCCGTCGGCAAGACCCGAATAGGCGATTCCGTCGACACAAGGCGCATAGGCCCGGCCATCGAGACTACACTCCGTCATTACCGTGGGCGCGCTATTAATGAAGTCAAACCGAATCTGCCGATCGGAAACAGAGCTGGGCGGCCGCGCTCCGCGCCAGGTCAAGGACGCGTAACTCCCCTGCGCGGGTTCAAATACAATGCGAACATAGGCCATTGGCTTGCCAGCGTGCACCCATAGATGAATGCGGCGACGGTGCTTTTGGGTTTTTAGAGCGACTTCGGCGAATGTCTCTCTTCCAAAGGTCAATGAGTTCAAAGGCACCCTCAACACCCAAACTCCCGACCTTTGTTCCCAGGCAGCAGATTGTAATGCGTCGGCGACAAACCGCCCACGACGACCGTTCAATCCAATTTGAAGAGTTTGGATGGGGACCTGTTTTCCATCCCTAAACACGATCTCCGCAACAGGGGAATATTCATGCGCCAATAAGCGGGCGTCGAGCCAAGGAAAGCGAGCCTTAAGCCCATGGCCCTGTACCGCCGCATTGTACGCATAACCAGAATGATGGGATTTTGATCGAGAAGAAGCGCTCCGTGGGAGAATACCCGCCACAAGAACTAGCGCGAGGATAAGCACTTTGTTTACATTCCGCCAACGTACCATAAAAGCGTTCCTTAAAATTTGGGGGATTTCGCTTCTATGAGTATCGGTGCGCTGCGTGGAAGGATTATGTCGGCCAATGTGGAGTTTTTTTCACAATTCCAAGCCCACGAATCTACGCTAGAATAGGCGAATGTTTAAGCACCCAGCTACTCTGCGCCCAACGCGACCTGTCCCCCTCTTGGTGCTTTCTGGTGAGGCCTGCCAAGACCGGAATCTCTACCTCCAAAACCAAAGCGACTCACTCTTGGTGGTGATTCCTTCTGGGGTCAGCCCTCCCCCATGGCTCAAGCCTGGAACGCAGACCGTTTGCCTTCCCCCTGGGAACCCGTACTTGGACACCCTTCTAGCCAATGCAGAAACAGTTTTTTGCGCCAACCCTTCAGTGTGCAGTCGAACGGAACCGGCATTCGGAAAACAGGTGCCTTCACCTCAATCCTCCGCCGAAAAATTTGCCATCGCTGTGGTGTGCGATAGAAAGTATCTACCGTTTTTCTTCGGTCTAGTTCAAAATCTTCGTGCCGTACACCCAGGCCCCCTAGAGATTCACCTCGCGGCGTTGGATGCAGAAGTCGGCGCCGCTGCCATAGCACGTTTCCCTGATCTAGATCTCCGAGTGTATGCTGCCGAAGACCTCTGGGATAAAGACGATCTCCCGCGATTTCTAGCGCGGTCTGTCGCGTCTCGGGCATATACGTGCAAACCGCGGATTGCGCTTCACGCTCTGAAAAACACGGAGGCGGACGCCATATTTCTGCTCGACTTGGATATTTTCTTTTTTCGAGATCCCGCTCGCCTTCTGTCCGCATTTGAAGGAGCAAACGCTCTGCTATTTCCCCAGTGGAGCGATCGCTTCACCTGGGCCAGGCTCCATGGCTCAATCAACTCCGGCATGGTTGGGGCCAAGAAAGGGGCGGAACATTTGCTGGCGTGGTGGTCGCAAGCATGCTTGATCCGCTGCGACCTACACGTGGAGCAAGGTTTTTTTGGAGACCAGGGATTTTTGGATCAAGCGCTGGTTTATTTCAGTGGCATCCGGGTTTATCGCGAGTGGGATGAAGACGTGGCCCCTTGGAACCGCAATACTCTGCGCGCGCAGTTTTCGGACTCTCATCTTTCGGTGTTGAACGGACAAGCTGTCGGCAGTTTCCATGCCGCTGGTCCGGACAGCGACCGGGTTTTTGAATTGAAATACCTCTGGGATCAAGTCGTGGCTGTTTTTTCAGGACTTCCAATTCGGGATTGTCCCGTTTTTTTCCCTTACCTCTTGGAACAGCAACGCTTGTACTTTTCGGGTTTAGATAGAGCGATGCGAGTGGCGACTTTGCTCAAAAATCGACTCGGTATTCCCGTCCCCAGGTGGACCCCAAAAACTCTTGCCTGGGCATTGGGAGCTTTATCCCCTCTGTTTTCTCTGATTGACACTTTGCACTGCAACTACGCCCGTTGGCGCCAACATGGACCTGTCGAAGATCCCCATTCGAGCCAATGGGTTCGGCTCCAGCAAACCGTGCTTTTTTCGCCGGAGAAACTTCTCTCCTAGCTTTCGCCTTTTCGCGGAAAGTGCGGTAACTTAGCGTAAAGAGAACAAGATGCGGCTACCGATCCGTTACAAGATTCTCGCAGTCACAGGGTTTTTGTTGATGGCGGCTGTCGGAGCCTATACTTGGCTTGCGTCTTTCATTTTTTTTGAACAGAAAACGGCGCTCCTATTCGACATCAACCATAGCGTTGCCGTCAATTCCGCATCTCAGCTCCGCTCCCAACTCGAATTGGCATCGGATCGTCTGCGCTTTTTTGCCTCTGCACGCATTACGAATCCCGCTGCCCCCTTCCCGCTCGCTACACTGCGCGACAGCAGCATTGAACAAGTGGCAATCTACCGATTGAGTCAGGGTGAATGGATAGTAGTCCCCTCGGGCCCCGATATCGCAAACCTGGCGCTTCCCCCAGAGGCTGTGCGCCCCTATCTGAACAAGGCCTTGCAAACAGGCAGCGTGTTTTGGTCGGAATCTGCTCCTAAACAAAAATCTTTGTTCTATCTGGGAACGCGGGTCGATGCTTCCCACTATATCCTAGCTTCCCTCGACGCCGCGCCCCTCTTCCAAGTTTTGCATACAAGCGGCATTTTTGAATCTCTCCTGATGCAGGCAAATGGAAAGGTCCTGCTCCACGTAGAAAGCCAGAAGGAAATTTCTCCACAGGAATCTTTCAGGCACCCGCTAGCAGCCACCGCTGCCTCCCATGTGGGACTCAGCGGTGTCCAACGGTTTTCACTCGATGCACAAAGCTTTTTTGGAGCTTATGCTCCGGTAGGTTTTGGCGACTTGGTGCTCGTCAGCCAGGCCAGTCAATCGGAGGTTACCTCCGCCCTGGCAGTTCTAATCCGTCGATCGCTGCTTTTTGGATTGATTGTCCTCACTCTGGCGTTGATCGCGAGCATCCTTTTGTCCCGTTCTCTCACTCGCAACCTTCAACGGCTTGCAAGTGGGGTCAGCGCCCTGGGCAAAGGGCAATTCGACGCTCAGATTCTAGTTCGCTCCGGGGATGAAGTAGAAACGCTCGCCGATTCGTTCAATGAAATGGCTTGCGCGCTCAAGGCGTCCCGCCAGGCCCTTGAAAAAACGAACCAAGAACTCGAAGAAAAAGTACAACTGCGCACGGCCCAACTTCGAGAGACAAATGCGCAAATACGAAGCGTCCAGGAAAAACTTTTGCAATCCACTCAACTCGCAGCGGCTGGAGAAATCGCCGGCCAAACTGCACATGAGCTCCTCAATCCACTGACTGCGATTTTCAGCCGTCTAGAACGCTCAAGACTTGCGATACACAATCGCTCCGCATCGGTGAACGCCCAGTGGAAAGAGATTCTTTCCGCTTGGAAAACAGACTTTCAGGAGGGAGGTATTCAACAATGGATTCAGTCTCTCCAAGCGCCATCCAAAGTTCTCCCACAGCGCACTCTCGCGGAAGAAGACCTGCAGAACCTGGAAGCCCTCTCGGGGTTCTGGCAAGAGCAGTCCGCACTCATTGCCTCGGACTTGGATTTCGTTCAAGAACAGTCACAGCGTATTCACCGCATTGTGGATAAAATGCGTGAACTCGTTCGGGCGTCTGACAAATCGGAAGTTTCTTGCCGTAGCGCGATCGAAGAAGCGATTGCAACGCTCTCTGATTTTCTCGAACAACGAGGCGTTGCAATTCGTTTGGAGTGGACCGCGCTTCAAGATGAAGCCGTTTTGAACAAAGACGAACTTGTCCAGATTTTGACGAATCTTTTGCGAAACGCCTACCAAGCAGTCCGTGACTCTCAGTCTCAAACTTCTGGACTCATCCAGGTCCGGGCATACAATCAAGAAAACTCTCTCTGGGTCGACATTGAGGACAATGGCGTGGGCATTGCCGCTGAAAACCGAAACCGCTTGTTTGAACAGGGATTCACAACAAAGGCTCCCCAAGAAGGAACAGGCCTGGGGCTTGCCATTTGCCGACGCTATGCCCGAGCCTTTGGGGGCGAAGTAGAGCTCGTGTTCAGCGCACCCAATCAAGGGACCTGTTTTCGGGTCACTATTCCTCTCCGCCACGCCCCTGCCGAGGCAATCCCGGCATGAAGCCGTGGATTATTGCCGCGGCTCTTTGCTGTTCTGAAATCGCACTGAGCGTGGAAATCACCCAAAGTGTGTCTTTCCCCCATTGGAACCAGATCACTCAGTCCCTGCGCGTTCCCATCGTAATACAGGGCGCAGAATCGCAAGCTATTTCCATTGGAACAGGTGAAGACGGTGCGTTTCTCAGCACTGCCGGTACGACCACTCTGGATTCTGCGGTAGTGCACCAGTTTACCACTTTTGAACTCGGAGCTGGCGCTACACTGACGGCGAGCGGAAACGATCCCTTGCGCATTCTTGTCCAGGGAGACGTGCTCATTGAGGGGACTATCGATCTTCGTGGCACCGACGGAGGGGATGCATTCTCCCCCGCTTCGACCAGTCGGACCGGGGGTGCAGGGATCGCCAGTGGCGGTGCGGGAGGTACCGGAATCAGTTCGCTACTTTCTTCAACCTTGGGCATCGGTGCCGGCCCGAGTGCCGCGATTTTGGGAGGCCTGGCGGGTGTGCTTTCATTACTCGCGGGTACCGATGGAGGCGCAGGAGGAGGTGGAGGCAACGCGTTCGTGGGAGAGGATGGCACAGCGAATGCGGTTGCTTCGGGCGCAGGTGGCGCCGCATTTGGCGAAGCCACACTCGCAACCCTACTGGGTGGGGCGGGAGGCGGAGGGGGCGCCGGGAACACAGTGACCGACAGCGCGGGAGGCGGCGGCGGTGGCGGCGGTGGAGCGTTTGCGTTGACTACTGGCGGAGATCTCACTCTTTCCGCGACGGGGCAGATTTTGGTCACCGGGGGCGACGGCGGAGCTGCGGCGGGCGGCCTCAAAGCAGGCGGTGGAGGGGGGGGCGCAGGTGGCGCCGTGCGACTCTACGCACTGGGCGCTGGCACGAACGACGGCGTAATCAATGCCCAAGGCGGCTCGGGAGGTGCCGCCGCGGTTTCTGGCGGTGACGGATCGGATGGAGTAAACCGCTTTGCGTTTGGTACGGGCGCGTTTGTCGGAGCAGGAACTGAGAACCCTCCCCCCACTTCAAATCCAACCGTTTTTTATTCTACTCTCGAGAATATTTCCGTATCAGATATAGAGGACACGAATTCCGATCGCCCGAGATATACCCGTTTTAACACAACCGAAACACTCCACACGGGAGATGGTATCTCGTATGAAATAGCGGGGAGCAGCGACGGTTTTCAGTCAGATGACACGGGGTATTTTCCTGTTGGGCAGATTTCACGAATCGACGGGAAAAGGTATTATCGGGTTAAAGTGCGTATGACTTCTGCCTCTGCGGCCACCACACCCGAAGTGACTCAGGTGCGGGTGCATTTTGAACCGGGCTTTGCCCTGGGAGTGATGGGCTGTGCTCGCGCGCCTAGACCATATTCTATGGGTTTCCCGTGGTGGTTTGCCTTTGTCGCCCTGGTTATTTCTCTTAGCGCGGGCCGCTTTACTGCTCGACACCATCTCCCCACGCGAGAATCAGAACCGCGCTGACTTCCCAGTTCCACTCCGGCTTTGGTGCGCTGCCAGTCGTGCGGTACTGCGGGTGAAAGAGCAATTCCACAGCCGGACTCAATCCCCAGAGGGAATAGGGGATTCCCACACGATTGCGCCACAACAAGCCCGCCCCACTACGTCCCCATAGCGGCCCGAGTTCTAAAGCAAGCGTGCTTTTCCAAGGCCACTTCCCCGAAACTTGCCAATAACTCCCAAAGAGAAAGGCCCCAAAGTTCGAAGAGTCCATTTGAATGCTGGTGGCCGTATGGCCACTAACAAACGCCTCGGTGCGGGCCCTGGCACCGAAGAGCACAGGGAGCCCACTGAGAATCGTTTTGCCAACGAGCTCACCCCCAGGAAAAAGACGCTGATACACCACGCCTTGCGATCGTCGATATACCAGAGGTTGCACCCACAAATGCAGATCCCACTCCCAAGTCGAGGTCTGTCGGCTCACTCCTGCTACGACTCGATTCATGGGCACCCCCGTCGCCCACATGGAATAGCCAGAAGCGAGGCTCGATTGCGAAAAAAACTGCACCCCATACCCAAACCACCGGGTCCATTTTGGAGGGGCTGCAGGCAGATCGATCTTTGCCAGCACTGCCGGTGGCAGTGGCATTGTAGGTTTAGGCGGCTCCGACTGGGCCGCTGGTTTGACTTCGTCTTTGCGAATACTCTGAGGGGCGGTAAACGCGCCTCGATCTCCATCGTCATCGATGGACGCAACTCTCCAGTAATATTTTTCCCGATCGGGCACACGGGCGACAGCAGAAGTTTGACCTGCTTTTGCGGTGAAGAGGAGCGCTTTAAAATCACTCCGATCGCTCACTTCAACCCAGTACGCTCGCGCATTGTGCACGGGCTCCCAAGCCAATTCCAAGACAATCGGTTCGGGTGATTTTTCAGTGGCTAGCGCAGTCTGGACCCATGCGCTGAAGAAAAGGTGAATCGCAGAAGACGCCCACCCCACTCTCGCCCCCCGCGCCGGAGCAAGGAGCGAAGTGCTACTGGGCTTTTTGGTTCTGAGAATTTTACCTCCTTTTACTTTGGGCGCATCGACTTGCTTACGAATCCTAATCTCGACTGGATCTGACGGGGCCCATTCTCCCCAGGTCAACGACCGCGCTCGCAGTCTCCAGTAGAGTTTTCCTGGTGGCTGGGGCGGCAGCGCCAAACGAATCCCCTTGGTAATAACCGTTCGAACCCCCGCTCTAAACTCACGGTCTGCAGAAATCTCTACCGCGTAGGAGTCCGCCTCCTTCACAGCACTCCACGCCAAATAAACTGCGCGGTTTTGCTTAGCTTTGACGATCGGGATACCGCCTTGGAGAAAGTAACGAATCGCCGGTCGAGCCGGAGGAGGAGCCGGGGTTCGCACCTGGGACGCCCCATCCAAGCGCACGGATTCTCCCGCTTGGATCTGGGTGCGCTTGTCCCGACTCACTACTTGAACCACCCCCTTGGACACTCTCAGATCCGGCTCTAGCGATTCTCCCGGAGAAGAAAGGGTCAACTCGGATTCCGGAGCCAACAACACGGTGTGCTCTGCTATTTGCAGTTTTGTGTTGGTGGCCGAAGCGCGAACCTGCACCGATCCTCGCTCTAAATCGATAGATAAAGGGGCCCCGGCATCGGTCACTCTGTTTTTGAACTGGATCAAACTCAGCTCCCCGAGTTCTAGCATCCCTCCGGCATCCAGCTCAATGTTGGCTGCCGCGCTCGGACCGGTCATCACCGTATCGTTTTCAAAAACAGGATCCCCTGGGCGCAACGGGTACCAGGAAAGACTCGCCTGTTTCCTCCGATTTACCGACGCTTTTTGCGTCGTCAGCTTGGCCAAAGTTACGGACTGGGGGGAGACCGCGCTATCCCATAGATCCGGAATCAGGCGGAGTTGACTCAGCAGCAGCAAAACCTCAAAACCAAGCGCCACCGCGGCAAACGTCAATAGCGCCGCGTCAAACCGAGTAGAGAATGGGTTAGCCGTTTCGGATTTCATTTTTGGTTTAAAAGGCCCCTTTTATCTTACCCTTAATGCCCGGGGAACGCCCTTCCGATAAGCGAATGAAGGAGTGTCCTTTCATGAACCGCCGTTTGCTCGTGGTGGATGATGAACCCGGAGTTCTAGATGCATACCGGATCATCCTGCAGCCGGTGTTGACGGCGCAACCACGACTCGCTTCCTCCCGACACTCCGCAGCAGCTCAATCTTTGCCCACTCCACAATCTGCCGAGGCATTTGAAGTCAGTTACGCAACCAATGCCGAATCTGCCCTACAAGCCATTGAAGCCGCGGTTAAGATCGGCAAACCTTTTGCCGGTGGATTTTTTGACGTTAAGCTAGGTCCAGGAATCGACGGTATAGAAACCATTCGAAGAGCGATTCAAATCGACCCAGAACTTTTGTGCTGCATCGTTACGGCATATCAAGATCGAAGTTTAGATGAGATTCACCGAATCTTTGGAGATGCGTTTTCCGATCAGTGGGATTTTCTCTCCAAACCCTTTTCTCATAATGAGATTCAGCAAAAGGCTCGCCACCTTTCACTCAATTGGGATCGACGCAAGCGCGAAAAACTCTACCTGGAACAAATACGCTCTCAACAAGACCAACTAATCCGATCCGAGCGCTTGGCTGCGGTGGGCGGCCTCGCGCGTGGCATCGCCCACGAACTGGGAAACCTCTTGCACCGGGTGATTGGAATATCCGAACTCAGCTTGCAAAAAGCCGACCCCGTGGAAATGAACAATGCCTTGCACACCATCATTATCGCTGCTGAAAGAGCGGGCAATATCGTCCGAAACCTCCAATCTCTCGTTAAGATGGAATCCAAACGCGAGCCTCTCAACCTATACGAGCCCTTCCAAGAATGTCGCCTATTGCTGGACCATGAGCTACGACAAGCGGGTGTAGTTCTCGAAGAAAAATGGGCCCCCACGCTACCCCGCGTTCAAGCGAACCGCACGGAGATAGGTCAAGTTTTCCTGAATCTTTTAATCAATGCGGTGCACGCAATGGAGCCTAACGGCGGTAAAATCACCGTCCGCTCCTACGGTCAGGATCACCTGTCGGTAGTAGAAATTACAGACACCGGTTGCGGTATCCCCGCCGAAAATCTGACTCAGATTTTTGAGCCCCTCTTTACTACCAAAGGCGATAAGGGCACGGGTATCGGCCTAAGTATTTCTCGCAAGATCCTGACTAACCACAACGGCAGAATTGAAGTCCTGAGCCAGCCCGGCAAGGGGACCACCTTTAAGCTTAGCTTCCCAGCGCTACGGACGTAGCTATTGACGAAACGAGCCCTGCCTCTTACTAACGCTGGGTGGAACAGCTGCTCACACAAACCCCTCCCGACTGGGCGGAATTTGCCATTCAAGACTTTGACTCCTTTTTGATCGACCACGCGTCTTGCGAACGCAAGGCCTCCGCGGTGGGGCTTTCATTTGTGGTCCGTTACCCAGATCGGCAGGCGCTGCTTGGACCCATGATCCAGTTTGCCCGGGAAGAGCTGGAGCACTTCCACCAAGTCTACCGTTTTATAGAGGCCCGCGGTCTGGCTCTGCGTCCCGATGAAGAGGATCCATACGTAAATCAGCTCATGCGAGAGGTCCGCACGGGACGTGAGGAGCGCCTCCTCGACAGACTGTTGGTTTCTTCACTCATAGAAGCCAGGGGCTGTGAACGACTGCACTTGATATCGGGTGTTTTAACCGATGAAAAACTGAAGGCATTTTACAGCCGACTCGCTCGTGCTGAGGGGCATCACCAAACACTATTCAGTGAACTCGCGCTTCAGTACTTCCCTCGCACGACGGTGGAAAGCCGTTGGAAGGAACTGGCCGAGGCAGAAGCGCGTGCGATTGGAAACACCCCTTACCGACACGCGTTGCATTGATGTCCCACGCGCTCGAACAGTACCTGGATCAGTTTGCGTTTCGGGCCCCCGAAGAGCCCCTCTGTCGGCAATACGGTCCCTATGCTCAGGCGGTTGTGGTCCCCTTGTGTGGGGAAGACTATTTAGTCGATGGACTTTTGGACAGTCTCCAGGTGGCTGCGCGCGACCATGAGCTCCCCACGCTTGTGATCCTGGTGGTTAACGACGATACCCGCACAGCAATGGCCTACCGGGAGACCAATCGGAGTTTTTTAAACCGCATTCGGGACGTGCAAAAGTGGGGGCCTACCCTTCGGATTCAGCCACTGGACAGAACTCAGTTTCAGGGGGCTTGCGGCGTGGGGACCGCGCGAAAAATCGGATCCGATCTGGCTCTGTCTTTATACAAGACGGGTTTCGTCGCTTCACCCTGGATCCACACCACCGATGCTGATGCACGTGTCGCCCCAGACTATTTTCAGCTCACCCCCAAAAGCGCAGCTCCCTGGGGGTTGGGGCCGATGGAGCTGGGCGCCTTCGTGCACCCTTTTTCTCATGAGATGATTGGAGAGCTGGGATATCCCATGCAACTCTACGATCGGTATCTGCATTACTACGTCGCAGGTCTAAAATATGCGGGGTCCCCATTCGCCTATCAAACCGTGGGCAGTACGATCAGTTTTTCCGCGCAAGCTTACGCGCAAGTGCGTGGCTTCCCCAAAAAGGATGCGGGTGAAGACTTTTACTTTCTGCATAAACTCGCCAAGGTAGCCTACGTCTGGGAAGGGGGCGGGGCAGTCCGACTGGTTTGTCGGCCTTCAGATCGCGTGCCGTTTGGAACTGGACAATCTATCGCCAAAATTCAAGAGCTTGTCCTGGCGGAGCGGCCCTACACTACTTACGACCCTCGCGTTTTTGAGGAACTTGCAAACTGGTATCGTTGTCTTAATCGGCTGGCTGCAGGAGAGAATTGGGACTGCACGGAGACACTCACTCCTCCGGTACGCACTCTGATTGAAAACCTTGGGGCCAAAACACAACACGAAATCATTCAACGCACTCGCCCAACACTCGACGCTCGTCTGAGGCATTGGCACACTTGGTTCGACGGGTTTAAAACACTAAAATTCATCCACGGGTTGAGAGATTCGCTACTGCCCTGCTGCACGTTTCCCTTCGAATTCGGCACGGACTTTCAAAGTCGATTCTACCAAGACTTCCAAAGCACGATGAGCGTGATCAGGGGGGAGCGTTTTCAACCCCGCGTCGGGGATCACCCAAACGCGCGCCACCCCTAGCGTATCGATCGCCTGCGATAGCCGGCGATAACACTCTTCCACCGTGGGCAAGCGCCGCCTCCACGCATCGAATATTCCCACGCCCACAGCCCCACGGTAGCGCGAATTCTTCAACACGGGCAGCGGGTTGGTACCGCTGGAAACACTCGATACCAAGAGCACATCCGCCTGAAGACGCGCTAGCGTGTCAGCGATCTCGTCTAAAGAACCATGGGAAAGATAGACGTGCACTTGGGTTCTCAAATCAAAGACTCTGCGAACGATCAAATAGGCATCTAGCGCCCAACGCAGGTATTGATTCCAATAGACCTTCATCATCGGAAGGCCTTCGCGGAATGCCGACTCATCGATCTGAACCAGCTTCGCCCCAGCCTCTTGAAGATCTACTGCCTCTTCCGCAAGGGCCAGAGCCACTTGAAACGCGGTTTTCTGCCTTGGCTGATCGGAACGCACGAAAGACCGGTTCAAAAAGGTCACGGGGCCAATCAACAAGGCCTTTAGAGGCTTATCGGTGAGAGACTGTGCGAGCTGAAACCAGCTCACAGAAACGGCTGCTCGGCGTTTGACATCGCCAAAGATCAGAGGTGGCTTCACACAACGCGCACCAAAGGATTGCACCCACCCTTGCGAAGAAATCGCAACACCGTCCATACTCTGCGCGAAAAATTCAACCATATCGGAACGCTCTAGTCCGCCACTCACCAGCACGTCGATCCCCAGGCTTTCCTGCGCTCGAATCACTTTTTCGGTCTCTTCGACGATACTTTTCTTGTATTGGTCATCGGTCTGTTTCCCGCGGCGCCACTCGCTGCGGGCCTTGCGCACGTTTTGGGATTGGGGAAAGGAATCGATAGTCGTCAAGGGGAGCAGGGGTACGTCGCCGCGTTTTACGGATAGAAAGGGCTTGTCTAAGGTGGGAACGCTGGCCTTGGCTTCGGCACGGGCGACGGCTTGTTTGATCTCTGGTCGGTGAACGCGTTTTGAAGTGCTGCGCGATGCTAGAGCCGACTGTCTCTGCTTGAGCAAGACCTCGACATTTTTGTCCCCTGTCAGAGCGCGTTTTAGAAAAACCAGCTCCTCCAACCTCTGATCTGCAAAACTCACCCAGCTAGCAAACTCCTGATCCCATTGTTTTTCCAAAGCGCGATCCAAAGGCAAATGGACAAGAGGACAGCTAGGAGCCAGAGTCATTTTCAGGGGGCCGTAGATTTCTACTAGGGAGCTCAATTCTTCTTTGCGATCCCATAGCGGGGTGGCCCACACGTTTCTGCCGCTAACAACTCCCAACGAAAGTTCTTTGGACTTGGGGAAAGTTCTGGTCTTTAGCCAATTTAGCGTAGTGGACCAGTGCAGAAGATCAAAATGCACTCCGTGACACGGCAGGCTCGAAACCTCTGAAAGCCAGGGTTCAGGCCCTCCGTAGTACGTTGCGATTAAAATGCGGCATCCGGATGCTGAGAGTTTTTCGTAGAACGACCGGATTTGTTTCAGGTCCTCGCGCACCAGGTCTTGAGACAACGCTGGCTCATCTATCTGAACGTATTCAAAGCCGGCTTTCTTGAGATGGGAAAGGATCGCAACATAGCGGCTTAGCAACTCGGCATTTAGGTCCTCTCGATTCATGCCTTGCACGAGAGATTGTTTAATAAACGTCCAAGGCCCAATCAGTACAGGGTGAAACGCCCCGCCCGACACGGTATTCGCCCACTGGAGCTCGAGATCCATTTTCTCGAAGTCGGGAGCAATAAACGCCTTTTTTGAAATTTCAGGCACCAAATAATGGTAGTTCGTATTGAACCAACTCCTTACGAAAAGTGGCTCACACGTATCCTCGCTCATCGCCATGGAAAGACTTAGCTCTACCCCTGACTTGCCTCCCTGAAAACGCGGGGGAACCACCCCCAAGGCAAGACTCATGTCCAACATGGGATCAAAAAAACTAAATTCCCCGATGGGAATCGCATCCACTCCCAGCTCAGATTGGCGCTTCCAGCGCTGTAGGCACAGCGTTTTTCCCACTTCGAGCAACCCATCAATTCCTAACTGTCCCTGGAAGTAGTTCTCCAGCGCGAATTTGAGTTCGCGCTGGCGTCCGATCCGTGGGTATCCGAGACTAGCCACGCGCATCAGGCGACTCCTTTTCCGGCCTGACTTTCCACCGGCTGCTTGAGAGGGAGCCAGATAGTAAATCGGGTCCCCTTGCCCACTTCACTCACCACTTCAATTTTGCCATGGTGTTTCTCGATAAGACCGTATGCAATCGAAAGCCCCAGTCCCGTCCCTTTTCCGACGGTTTTAGTGGAAAAGAAAGGATCAAACACCCTTTTGCGAACTTCTTCGGGCATTCCAGCACCGGTGTCCTCGACTTCGATTCGAACCTGGTCGCCTTCCAACCGGGTGCGGATCCAAATCTGCCCTCTCCCCTCAATCGCCTGTGCTGCATTGGAGAGTAAATTCATAAAAACTTGATTGATCTGAGAAGGATTGCACTCCACATCAGGCAGTGCCGAAAATTCCTCGTGCACTTCAATTCGATCCTTGAACTCACTGACGAGCAGCTTGATGGTGCTGCGGATACCATCATGAAGATTAGATGCACGGAAGGTCGCTTCATCCATGCGGGAGAAAGACCTCAACCCCAGAACAATTTCTTTTGTCCTATTAGCTCCATCCACGCAGCTGCGAGTGAGATCGATCATGTCCTGCAGAATAAAATCGATTTCCAACTCTTTTTCCAAGCGGGCGATAGTTTCTTTTGCCGTTTCTGGTAACTGACTCCGGAACGACTGGTACGCGCTCACTAACCGGCGCACGCTCTCCACGTACTCGCTCAGGTGGTGCATATTACTCGAAATGAATCCGATCGGATTGTTTAGTTCGTGGGCCACTCCAGCCACCAACTGTCCTAGTGAAACCATCTTAGCGGATTGCACCAGTACGCCTTGAGCTTCCTTGATTTCACTATTGGCGCTTCGCAACTCTTTGACTTTGAGTTCAAGGGCTTCGCGCGCTTGAGCAATATTGCGAGCCATCTCGTTGAAAGAGTGCACCAGGTATTCAATCTCGTAAGGGGAATCAATACTGGGAATCTGCTCATTCTTTCCAGTACGGATTTTCTTCATGCCCAGAACGAGCAGTTCAATCGGCTCCACGATGCGATTGGAAAGCAAGATGATCAATAGCGCAACGCAAAGCACAAGAAATGCCGTCAGGTAAATCATCGCTACGCGCAATTTGCCTGTTGCCGCTTCTGCGGCGGTCATCGGAATGAACAAAACAAAAAATCCAGCTTTTTGTTTCTTGGAGAAAGCGGCCGGCAAGTCAAAAAGGAACGAAGAAAACCGAACTTCGCCAATAGTCAGTAGCAGAGGTTCCCCTGGCGTCTTGAACGGAAGACGGGAAAATCCTTGGGTCAACTCAGGTGGAAGTGCAAAGCTTGCAGGCCCGACTCCGAGATCTTTGTTGAGCAAAAGCGCGTCTATCTCCCGACGAGTTTTGAAGTCCGACAGTTCCTTTGAACCAAAGCGAATCTGCGCCTCTAAAACCCCAAACAAACGCCTATTATCATTCAGCACCGTCCGGACAACCGTGGCAATTCCCTCGTCGCGAAAGAATCTCTCGCGGGTTTCCCCTCGAGTTTTCACTCGGGTCAATTCTACTTCTGGCAAAAAAGACACCTGGTGATCCCAGGGTGCGGGTCGCCCGGCCAGGAACTTACCGCTGGGTGAATAGACGCGAAAGCTCACGGCCTCTGTTTGGTTCTTTAAGAACTGGCCAATGTGAAGAGATGACGCTGAGGACACCGCCTGCAAGAAGCGAGCATTCTCTTTGACTGCGTGGACGAGATCGAGCAAGTCTTTCTCGGATCCTTGGACCTCGGCAATAAAAGCATCGCGTTCGGTTTCCGCGCGACGACGGACTTGCTCACGATTGTTTTCTTCAAATACCCTAGTGGCGTAGACGCTCAAAAAGATGGCAGGCAAAACGGAAAGCGGGATGAAATACAACCCTAGCGTAGCTTTGAGCGAACGTGTTCCGGACCGGAACTGGGAAAAAAACCTGCTCTTTGAAGCGGGTAATCTCATAGAGTGCGTCTTGTGAGAGCGCTAAAAATACCAGTGAACGCTCAGTCCAGCGTAGAGGCCATTGGACAGATCCATCATGCGAAAGAGGTATTGAAGCTCCGCGCTAATCGCAAAGCCCATAGGGTGCATGAACTGTACCCCTACGGCTGGTGACAGCAGAAATACAGAAAACCCCTTGGTATAGTCGTACCCAGCCCCCAAAAACTGATCACTCAATATCGATGGGCTCACGCTAGTGGCCAATGTCCCACTGGTCCACCAACGAGCAAAGGAGAGTCCAACATAGGGACTGACCCATTCTCCGAGGAGGAAATAGCGCGCGTTCACCATCAGTGTGGAATAATCCAAACCGGTACCCATCCCCAACCCCATACTTAGATTAGGCGAAAGGTTTACGTCGGCAACAATACCCATGATGGCGAGCGCACCGCCTGCCGAAAAACCAATGCCGAATCTCTTGGCCGACTTTACGGCCTCAAGCTGCATGCTGGCTCCCTCACCGGCAAACGATGGCGACGCGAAAATCAAAACAAACACAAACAAAACCGAGCCAAATTTAGAAGATGCGCGCACGGATCCCCTCTTCTTGCAAAAATTTTCTCAGTGTTTTTTCATCCATCTGCTCAGCTCTTTTGAGCAGAGTACTCAGGCGTTGAAAGAAAAGTTTCCCTTCCGGGTCATTTAGTCCATCGCGCAACTGGGACGAAATCGCGCTCAGGTTTGAAATCAAAGTAAAAAATGCTTTACGATTCTCTTTGCCCTTGAGGAACTCATTTGCATCTGTGAGCAAGTGACTCAATTGATCGATAAACTCGGAAATCGTTCCTTCTTTTTTTTCTAGAAATTCAGCAACGCGCCCAAAGACATTATACCCTTGGGACAAGAGCTGATCGATTCGAGGAGGATCCACTCCACGAACCACCGAACCCGGGGCAACGGGCTCACCAGAGCCGGGGGTAATCTCAATATACCGCTCCCCAATAATGCCTGCCATATTCACGTAAAAACGAGAATCTTTGCGAATGGTGCCAAGCGCTCTTTTGGCGACTGAAATAGTGATTCTCAAGGAGGCGGGATCGCCCGCGTCTACTGTCGTGGGAGGAATGAATTCGATGCTCTCAACCTTTCCCACCTTGACGCCTGAAACGCGGACCGCAGACCCAACCTCTACCCCTCCAGCGAAACTATAGAGGACCGCGAAACGCGCATCGCGCGAAAATGTCCCCAGCATCCCTAACAGGGAACCAAAAACCAAAAGCAAGGCAAGCACGCTCAAAAGCAGCAAACCGACCCAAAACTCTTTGCTTAGTTTATTCATGAGTGTTTTTGAAATGCGGGGGGAGGACTCTCCTACATTATAGCGCGTAGAAAAGGTAGGTCACAACGAAATCAGCCAAAATTATCCAAACTGAGCTTGTTACCACGGCTAGTGTTGCGGCGCCTCCAATCCCCTGACTCCCTGGCTTGCAACGCAGCCCATAAAAACATGAAATCAACGAGAACATCGCTCCAAATACCGCCGCTTTTACTAGACTCGATGCAGCATCTATGGGACGCATAAACGCAAACATGGTGTTAAAAAACTCTCCGCTCCCATAGCCCAGTTTTGCAGCGGCGATCCACGCTCCACCGACGCAGGCGGTTGCCACCGCAATTACTGTGAGGCAAACACACGCGACCACACTCGCAAGACAGCGAGGCAGGACCACAAATCCGAAGACATTCAACCCCAGAAGCTCCAGCGCGTCGAGTTGATCGGTGTTTTTCATCACGCCGATTTCTGCAGCAAACGCGGCTCCCACCCTAGAAGATAACAGGAGCGCGGTCACCACGGGCCCGAGTTCTCGAACCATGAGCAACGTCGAAAAAGCGGGGACCAACGTATCCTGGCGGAGCACCATTTTCATGTGAAATGAAAACTCCAAAATCAGCATCAAAGAAACAAATCCCAAGGAAAAGACGACTACCCCAACACTTTCCACCCCCACAAAGAACAGCTGTTCCGTGGTTTGATGAAAACGATTCCAAAAATACCTCCAACTATTCATAAGAGTCCCAGTAAATAATTGGCTACTAAGATCGACACCAGGCTTTGGACAGCCGTCCTGCGAACAGCCATACCAACCCCCGCAGAACCGCCCTGCGCATGGTACCCCTGGTAACAACAAACCACGGCGAGAATCGCACCAAAACAAAGACTTTTTCCCACCCCCACCATCACGCTCCAACCTGTAACGATACTCGGAATACCTCGAACAAAACTGATCCAATTGATTCCCAGTTGAATTGTCGAGAGGATGATTCCGCCTGCAATGGCAGCGATCAACCCAATGATTAGCAACAAAAAGCTCGCCGCTAAAACCGCAAGCAAGCGTGGCACCACCAAATAACGAATGGGATCCACTCCCAGGCAACGGATCGCATTTATCTGATCCGTCACCTGCATCGTTCCCAGTTCCGCCGAAGTAAAGGCCCCCACCTTTCCAGCGAGGATGAAAGCGATCAAAACGGGCCCCACATTGCGAATGGTCACTGAGGCTGAAAGCCCCCCCAAATAACTCTGAGCCCCAAAGTCTCGCAGCTGCAGGTCGAGTTGAATGGCCATGATGGCGCCCACAAAAAATCCGGTCAAAACCGTCGTTAAAACCGAATGGACTCCGACCTTATAAATTTCATCCACCAAGGCGGCACGGCGCACTCCAAACTGAAAAAAAACGCGCAGCACTTGAATGCCGAAAAGGATTACGGCCCCAAATTGCGCAATAGGTTTTTGGAGTTTAAGGGTGCTGGCCCCAACGGAGCTGACTAGGGAGTGAACGGCGCGCATGCGCCATTTTATCACGCTGTCATCTTAAGCACGGCCGAAAAAAGGGCTGCTAAAACCAGTAGGACCATGGGATAGGCCCATTGCAATAATGCATTTCCATTCATGCACTTTGAACAAAGCAAAACGGATACCAAGGAGCGTGAGAAGCAAAAGCCTAGGCAATCGTTGCATCCCCCAACACCAGCTTGGGGCTCAGGGGCATTAAGCGACACCCGACTCGATCAAGAACGCCTGGGTCAGTGGAACAGCGCTACCACGAATCTCGGCCGGGGTGCCGTGATCGAGAATCCTTCCACCTTCAATCAAGAGGATCCGGTCGGCTATGGCGAGAGCACCGGGCATGTCGTGAGACACGACAAGTGCACCCGCATTTAAGGTTTTGCAGAGCCGCACGATGAGTTCTTGCACTCCCTGCGAGGCCACCGGGTCCAGACTCGTGGTCGGCTCATCAAATAGCAGATACTTTGGCTCCAAAACCACCGCCCGCGCCATGCTCACTCGCTTTTGATACCCATGACTCAGTTCGGAGGGCATTTTTCCCAAAATTTCTTCTGGCAATTGCACTTGCCCCAGCGCTTTGCGCGCGCGCTCAGTGAGTAAATCGGCATCTGCATTGCCCATCGCCCGCAACCCGAAGAGGAGATTTTCTTCTACACTCAGCGAATCCATCAAAGCAGGCTGCTGAAAAACAAGCGCACACTTGCGGCGTACTGCCATCCATTGGCGCTCATCAAAACGCGTAACTTCAACTCCATCGATCCAGATTTCGCCCGAGTCTGGCTCGACCAGACCCACCAAGTGCCTCAAGGTGACAGATTTTCCGACCCCTGATTTACCAAGCAGAAAAACAATCTCTCCTGGATGTACCGTGAAACTGATCCCTCGCAATACTGCTTTGGCACCGAAGGATTTTTCGACATTTTTAAACTCGATCATTGGCCCCCACCTTGAAGGAGGTTGCTTGCATAAACTGTTTTACGGCGCTGTGGGAAGACTGTTGCAAAGATTCCATGGTCCCCACTTGTGCAAAAGCTCCCTCCCAAAGAAAACCGGCCGCATGCACCAAGCGGTTCATTTGGAGTAGCTCACTCGACACGAGCACTACAGTCATTTTGTAGGTGTCACGGAACTCGCCGATCAAATCAACCAAAGCTCTGGAGGTCACCGGATCTAAACCCGCTGTGGGCTCATCATACAAAAGCACCTCGGGTGACAGGAGCAATGCACGCGCAATTCCCAAACGTTTTTGCATCCCACCGCTCAATGAGTGAACCGGAAGGTCTTTAGCTTCTAGGAGCCCCACATCACTCAACGCCTGCTCTGTTTTTTTTATTCTCTGGCGGCGTGTGAGGGAGGTCTTTTCACTCAGCACCAACTCCAAGTTCTCTGCGGTCGTAAGCCAATCAAAGAGCCCCCCTTTTTGAAACGTCATTCCGATCCGTCTTCGAAAATCCGCTTTTTCTCCAGAACTAAACTCAGCTATGTTTTTGCCGTAGAACAGCACGTGTCCCGCAATTAGATCGTGCAAGCCAGCAAGCACTTTCAGAAAGAGGGTCTTGCCGTGGCCGCCCTGCCCCAGGACCCCAAAAGTAGTTCCCGCTTCAATTTCCCAGTTCAGCCCGTGAAGCACGGGGTGCGCGCCAAAGCCAGCGGCCACCCCCTCCAGGGCAAATACCGGGTGGGATGCCTTTGATTTCGTTTGCATTTTGCCATTTTAGCATACCGCCAAAGCAGCTAACCCCTGAAATTTTGAGCATTATTTCGAAACATTGCCACTTTTCAGCTGGGTGGTGCTAAACACTTTACCCTCATGCAGAACCTCGAAAAATCGAAACCGACTTCGATGTCCATGGCATGGTTTCCCTGGGAATCTTTGGTCGAGTCTTTACCCGACGCCCTCATCCTGCTCGACCTCAACGGGAGAGTTCTTCGTTGGAACCCCGCTGCGGAAGCCTTGTTTGGCTATTCTGCTCAACACACTCTGGGGAAGCGTTTTCAGGAATTTGCTCTCCCCCACGTGGATCCACTCGCCGCGGCGGAATTCCAGAACGTAGTTCGGACCGAAACGACCCGCAACTACCAAACCACACGACACCGCAAAGACGGGACGCCGATTTATATCAATGTGCGCCTCATCCCGTGGAAAGACGACACCGGTGCGATGGCTGGCGTGGTTAAGCTGGTTCGCGACAATACCGAACATCAAATGCTTCAAACTCTTGTGCCGAGCGAGCTAGGGAGAACACAACCAGGCGCCTGGAGCTACACCCCCTCGGCGGGTAAAGTTTGGTGGGGAGAACAAACCTACCGCATTCACGAGCTCCCGGTAGGAACGGAGATTACGCTCGACTATGCCTTGAGTTTCTATGTTCCGGAGCATCGGGAGTTGATGCGCGAATGCCTGCAACGAGCCATCTCCGATCGCACGCCCTATGAAATAGAACTGCGCGTGGTTACGGCGAGTGGAAAAGAAACCTGGTTTCGAGTGCACGGACGCCCGCATTTCATAGACAATGTTCTGACACATGTGAGCGGCACCGTGCAGGACATTAACGAGCAACACCAGTCGCAAGATGCGCTTCAAGAAAGTGAAGTCCTGTTCCGGTCCCTATCGGATAACGTTCCCGCCTTTATTTGGATTGCGGATTCCGAAGGTAAAATGATCTATTCCAACCGGCGCTGGATGGACCTCATTGGACCTAGCACTCTTTTTACTAACCCCTCCGTTTGGAGAGAGTCGATACATCCGGACGACTGGTACGCTGCCGAACAAACTCTGACCCAAGCTTTTGAGCAGCGCCACGCCTATGAGCGCACTTTCCGAATGCGTCGCAAAGACGGCACCTACCGCTGGCTTCTGGAACGAGGGGCTCCACGCATTGGGCGAAATGGGGCCTTTGTTGGGTTTCTCTCCTGTGGAACCGACATTACCGAGGAAAGAGAACTTCAGGAAAAACTCGCAGCAAGTGAACTCCAGCTCAGGTCCACCATGGAACACGCACCCGTGGGACTCTTTTTGTCAGATGGCGAAGCCAATATCAGCTACGCAAACAAACAGTTCGAAGCCATTACCGGCAGCAAACTAGAGCGCTGCCAAAACAAGGGCTGGGTGCAATTGCTCAGCGCCGCCGATAGAAAGCGTTTTGCAGAAAAGTGGCGTCAGTTTGTGAATGACGAAATACCCTTAGACGTCGAGTATTCGTTCTCGCTTCATGGAGAGCAGAAGTGGTTCCGCCTCACTGCTGTCGTCCTGGAAAAATCCGCTCAGAGCGCGAAGTACTTGGGAGTGATGCAGGATATTAGTCAGCTCAAACTCACCGAAAATCGCCTTGTACAAGAGAGATCCTATCTTGCAGGAATCGTGAGCGCGAACCCCGACTTGGTACTACTGATGTCCCGTGAGGGCGAGTACCTTGATTGCTTTATCGATCCGGGCAACGACCTTCTGTTGGATAGAGAGTCGATCATCGGGAAAAATCTCCGCGAGCTACTCACCCCCGAAATGACCGAGCAGAACTTGCATGCCATTCAGGAGTCCATCCGAACGGGAAAAACCCAGACTTTTGAATATGAGCTCAAGGTCCGAGATGAGTTGCGCTATTACGAAGGACGGGTATCGCGGGTATCTGAAGACAAAGCGATTTTTTCCATCAGAAACATCAAGGCCCGAAAAGAAGCAGAGCTCGAACTGGTCAAAGCCAAAGAGGAGGCGCAAAAAGCATCTGCAGCCAAATCTCTCTTCCTCGCTCGGATGAGCCATGAACTACGCACTCCGCTGAACGGAATTGTGGGCATGACAGGGTTATTGCTCGACAGCAAACTCAGCGAAGATCAACAGGAGTCCGTGCAGACAATCCGGCACTGCAGCGAAGCGCTTTTGGCACTGGTGAACGATATCTTAGACCTGTCCAAGATCGAGGCCGGAAAACTGGATCTTGAACCACACCCGTTCGAATTAACGCCTCTGATTCGATCTTCCATCGACATGGTGATTGGTTCCGCCATCGAGAAGTCACTGCCCATAGAGGAGAAGCTCGATCCCCGCCTCCCCGTTTGGGTCACAGGAGACTCTGCCAAGATCCGTCAAATCCTCGTCAACCTATTGGGAAATGCGGTCAAGTTCACTTCCGAGGGGTCTGTTCGCTTGGAGGTCTGCCTTCAAATGGACGCCGCCCTACCCTCCGGCTTGCATAAGATTTTATTCCGTATTGAAGACACTGGGATTGGTATCGAACCCGAACGCCAAACACAGCTTTTTTCCCCGTTTCAACAGGCTGACGCTTCGATCAATCGGCGTTACGGTGGTACTGGCCTCGGTTTAGCGATTACCAAATCGCTGGTCGAAAAAATGGGTGGAGAAATCCGTCTTTCCAGTACTCCCAATAAGGGGACCTGTGTCGAGTTTTCTATAGTCGTACAGGAGCAGAAGGAGCTCAAAGGGACCACCACGGCCACCACGGCCGCAGCGAAGCTAGGCCCACCGTTGCCCTTGCGAATTCTTGTGGCCGAGGACAATCCCATTAACCAAAAATTCGCCATCCGACTGCTGTCCAAGCTCGGATACCGCGCCGATCTGGCTTCGGATGGCAGCGAAGCGATTGAAGCTGCGCTCTCGCGCCCCTACGATCTGATATTCATGGATCTGCAAATGCCCGAGACAGATGGTTTGTTGGCCACCCGCCAAATCCGGGCCCGACTGGCCGTAGAAAAACAACCTCGCATTATCGCCATGACAGCCGCAGCCATCAAAGGAGACCGAGAACGAGCACTGGAATGCGGCATGGACGATTACCTTTGCAAGCCGGTGAAAGTAGAGGAGCTGGTTCGGGTTTTAAACGAAACTCGGCCCAATACCCGCACCCAAACAACTCCCTATTGGCAGCAGGCCACAAAACCAGGTAGTACAGGGCCTGCTTGAGGGGCGGATGTTTTTCTTTTTACTTTTTTTCTCACAGGTCCACGCCGCAGAACTGGATATTGGCGCTCTTAATCGAGTGTTTAACCAAGTCGCTGCGGAGGTAATTGCGGCGGAACAGGTCCAGGATGCTCAGGGCAGAGACCTGATTGGTCCTTTAATAGTTGAAATAGACGAAAAAAACACCGACCTCGACAAGGGAAACATTCGCATCGAAGCCACTGTTTCGGCTCGCAACGTGCTCTGGGCCCAGAACACTTCGAGTCGCCTATCCGCACGCCTCATCACACAGATCCAGGAAGGGGCCCCTGGGGCGGAAGAACTGCACTTAGAGGCTTCGGCTACCTTGGAAACCGATGTCTTGGCGCTGCTTCGGCATGCGATCCGTGAAGCAAATAAGATCGAGGATCCCTGCTCCGAAAAGACTCTCGCAAGTGAACTCAGAAAAGACGAACAGGCTTTTATGCGCGATGCTTGCGTGGACTACCGCAAGCTCGACTCGGCCCCGTCCATTGGGGATTTTTTTGATTCGCTTGCTGCGATAGTAGAAAAACGAAAAACACACGTCTTGAATCAGCTCCAGTCCATATCTTCGCAAAAAGTCACGGGGGAAGTGACACCTTTAGTGAATCTGCAAAACGAAATGGTCTACATAGAGACACTCTGTGCCGCGTTTGCTGCAAGGAAAGACAGGGCGGTGTTTAGGCTCTCTACCGAAGAAGGCATCGATATTTTTGGGGGGACCAAAGCCTCCAAAGCGCAACTAGTGATCGATGCGCATCGGATTGAAGTCGAACTGCACTTGGTTTCCCCTGAAGGGGCGGCGCTCTACCAGAGCACGGTACAGGATGTACAACGGGCCGCTAGCCTACTCATTGAAGACGCGTCGGACCCGGCCCGTGCGGAAATTACAGCCCACCTCAAGGCCCATTTGCGCGACCTTGTGCGGACTGCCAAATCGATTTTGATTCCCCAGTCCGCGCCTTGACGGAAACAGCGATTTTTCTTTATGGTGTGGGCCACTAACGAGGGTTTTATATGCTCCAGTTCGCTTGGCTTACTGCGCTCCTAAGTTTCTCACTCCATGCCGCGGCGCCCCGCATAGGATTGGTTCTGGACAAGGGGGGCAGAGATGACAAGTCCTTCAACGCGGCTGCCTACCAAGGCGCCAAAGAAGCCGAGAAAAAACTTGGCCTCAGCGTTAAAGTCGTTGAAGTCTCGGACGACATCGCAATCGAACCGTCCATCCGCACCTTCGCCAAGAAGGGCTTCGACCTGATCATTGCTATTGGATTTGTCATGGGGGCGAGCGTGGAGAAAGTCGCCAAGGACTTCCCCAACATTAAATTTGCTGTGGTCGATTCCACCGTGAACTTGCCCAATGTGCAGTCGATAAATTTTCAAGAGCACGAGGGGAGCTACCTAGTGGGCGCCATTGCGGCACTGACCTCAAAGAGCAAGACGGTAGGTTTCATAGGGGGCATGGATATCCCACTAATTCGCCGTTTCGAACTCGCCTACAAACAGGGTGCGCAGGACACTGTCCCCGGCACCAAAGTGCTATCCAATTTTGTTGGAACCTCCTCGGATTCCTGGAAAAACCCGACCAAAGCCAAAGAGCTTGCGCTGAGCCAGTTTCAAAACAAAGCAGATGTGGTTTTTCATGCCGCCGGATCTTCTGGTGCAGGGCTATTTGATGCAGCCGAAGAAAAAGGCAAACTCGCTATCGGAGTCGACTCCAATCAAAACTGGGTCAAACCAGGGCATGTACTCACCAGCATGGTAAAGCGCGTCGATCGTGGCGTTTTTGAAGTCATCGAACAAGTAAAAAACGGCAGCTTTGTGCCGGGCAATAAAGTGCTCGGGATTGCAGAAGGAGGGGTAGACTACGCCCTCGATGAGTTTAACAAAAAACTCCTCCCTGCGGATTTGCTCAAAAAAGTGGACGCCATCAAAAATAAAATCGCCACCAAAGCTTTGGCCGTACCCGATTATTACAAAGTCGGGAAGACTGCGTCGAAGTCCTAAATGCCCGCAGCCGCCTTTTCTTTCGCCCATATCACCAAGACCTTCGGTAAGGTGCGCGCCAACGAGGACGTGAGCTTTGAAGTAGAAGCCAGCACGGTTCATGGCGTCGTGGGAGAAAATGGTGCGGGTAAGTCGACCATCATGAAAACGCTCTACGGGATGTATTTGCCCGACTCGGGCGTGATCACCCTTCGAGGGCAACCGGCCAAGATCCTCTCCCCCCAACATGCAATCCGTTTGGGCATCGGCATGGTCCACCAACACTTCATGCTCATCCCCACCTTACGCGTTTGGGAGAATACCATTTTAGGTGCGGAGCCAAATGCGTGGCGACCCAATCGCAAGACCGCGCTAGTACGCCTTCAGTCTTTGCAGGAGGAATTTGGTTTCCATCTCGATCTGAATGCGCGGGTGAGCGATCTTCCCGTGGGTTTGCAGCAGCAAGTAGAGATCCTAAAACTTCTCTATCGACAAGCAGACATCCTCATTTTTGATGAGCCCACAGCCGTGCTCACGCCGCAAGAAGTAGGGGTCTTGCTCGAACGGCTGCACACTTTGAGAGACCAGGGCAAAACGATTATTTTCATTAGCCACAAGCTGCGTGAAATTCTGCATATCACTCAGCGGGTCACAGTCATGCGTCAGGGAAAAGTCGTAGAAACCTGCGCCACTTCGGACTTGAGCGAGGAATCCCTCGCCGAAAAAATGATTGGGCGAAAAATGCGCCACCTGCCCACGCGCAAGCAAATTCCGATCTCAGCGCCCCTCGTCCAAGCAAAGGATCTTGCTCTGGGCGGCATTTTGAACGGTGTCGACTTAGAGCTACGGGGAGGAGAAATTGTCGGAATAGCCGGTGTTGAGGGAAATGGGCAACAGGAACTGGTAGAAATTCTAGCCCGAGCGCGTGACGATTACGAAGGTGAGCTTCTCTGGCAAGGCGCCTCCTATGGTGCGCTCTCGCCGTACGCTCATAAACAACAAGGCCTGAGTGTCGTCCCCCCAGACCGACACCAGCAAGCCGTTTTATTAGACTCCAGCCTGGCTGAGAATCGCATCCTCGGCCACCACCGAGAACCAGATTTTTGCCAGCGAAGCAGATTAAAGTGGGGGCAAATACTCAAACATACCCAAGATACCATCGCCGCCTTTGATGTGCGGCCTCCGGACCCACACTCGCGCATGCGCAGCCTCTCCGGTGGAAATCAACAAAAATTTGTTGTCGGAAGGGAGTTAGCACAGAAGGTAAAGCTTCTCATCGCCGCCCATCCCACTCGGGGTGTAGATATCGGTGCCATTGAACGCATCCATACCGAGATTTTGCGCTTGAGAGATGGTGGCGCCGCGGTGCTTTTGGTTTCCTCGGAGCTCGAAGAGGTGCTCGCACTTTCGGATCGCATCCTGGTGATGTACGGCGGAAAAATTCAAGGCGAGTGCACTCGCGCTACGGCAAATGAAACCCAGTTGGGCCTGTGGATGACGGGCGGGGGAAAATGAAACAGCTATCCGCTTTTTTGTCGCCGATTTTAGGGCTCAGTCTGTCCCTACTCACCGGAAGTCTCTTGCTCCTCGCACTGGGTGAAAGTCCTTCAGTGCTTTTTACTTCGCTATATGAAGTTTGCCTGACCGATTTTGGTTTGGGCTACAGCCTGTTCTACGCCACGCCGTATTTGTTCACTGGACTTGCAGTCGCGGTGTGTTTTCAATGTGGGCTTTTTAACATTGGCGCCGAAGGGCAGCTCTACATAGGATCGATAGCCATTATTGCCCTTTCGTCTTTTTTGCCCGATTTACCGACGGTAATAGCGCTGCCCTTAGGGATCGCGGTGGCCGCTTCGGCTGGCGCGTGCTGGGGGGCGCTGGCAGGTTGGCTCAAAGCAGCACGCGGCAGTCACGAGGTCATTGTCACGATCTTGCTTAACTTTGTGGCCATTGCGCTCGTCAACCACCTCATCCTTTACTTGTATGATAACCCGGCTAATCAAAACCCCGAAACATTCGAAGTCGGCTCCGGTTATCACTTAATTTCTCTGCACGATCTTTTTGCCATGGTGGGGCTTTCCATCTTTGATTCAACTCCTGCAAACGCGGCTTTTTTTATCGCTTTGGCTGCAGCGGGCGCTTGCTACACTTTTTTGTTTCATACGAGCACGGGTTTTGAAATGCGCAGTGTCGGTCAAAACCCTTCGGCCAGCCGTTTTGCCGGAATTTCCGTCAATCGCCAGACAGTGCTTGCACTGACTCTAGGCGGGGGACTCGCTGGTTTAGTCGGTGTGAACGAAGTCATGGGCCACGCACACCGTGTGGTGGAGGGTTTTTCTCCGCAGTATGGATTTACCGGAATTGCCGTAGCCCTTTTGGCTCGAAGCCACCCATTGGGTGTTATTGCTTCCGCCCTTTTGTTCGGTGTCTTGCAGAATAGTTCGCGTGAGCTGGAGTTCTCCAGCGAAAAAGTTACCAAGGAGTTGGCCACTGTACTCCAGGGTACTTTGATTGCTTTTGTGGCGGCTCAAGCCTTTTGGGAAAAATGGATAACGAGGAAAAGGTCGTGATTGAACTTATCGCTTCTTCACTGCGACTTTCGACGCCGCTGATTTTTGCCGCCATGGGAGGGTTGCTCTGTGAGCGGGCAGGCATTGCAACCATCTGCCTGGAAGGTGTTTTGATCGCGGGGGCCTGGGCCGCGGCCACGGTGACGTACTACACTTCCGATCCTCTTTTGGGTTTGGCTGCTGGAGTGGCTATAGGGACGGCAACCATGGCATTGCACGCGGCTTTGTCTGTTACAGCCAAGGCCGACGCCATAGTCAGCGGGGTGGCAGTGAACATGCTCGTTGCCGGGGCGACGCCCTTGTTTACCAAATCCCTCTTTGGAAGCCCGACAAACACGCCGAGCCTTCCGATGAGCGATCGGTTTCAAAACATCGATCTTCCTGGACTGGTGCATCTTCCAGTGGTGGGCGCGCTGTTTTCGCAACCTTGGTTGATTTTTCTAGCGCTGCTTTTGCCGTTTTTAGTGAACTACTTTTTCTACCATACAGGCCGCGGTTTGCGTGTTTTAGCCAGTGGGGACAACCCCGAAGCGCTCGCTACCACCGGAGTGCATCCAAACTTTGTGCGTTGGTGCGCAATGCTCGCCGGCGGCGCTCTGTGTAGTTTGGGCGGAGTGTACTTGGCAATCGCGCACGCGAGCCAATTCACTCGCGACATGTCAGCCGGAAGAGGTTTTATTGCATTGACCGCGGTGATTTTTGGAAAGTGGCGGCCCCTGCCCACTCTGGCTGCGTGTTTGTTTTTTGGTTTTTTCGATGCCTTGCAAATACGCTTGCAGAGTACCTCTGTGGCAGGGCTTGAACTGCCGATCAATTTGATCCAGTCCGTTCCGTACCTTGTCGCTCTGGTTGTCCTAGCGGGCTTTATCGGACGGGCGACACCTCCCCTTTCTATCGGCAAAACGTTCTAGGCTTGCGGCCTCCGGGCTTATCCAGTTGCTAAAGAAATAGCCACCTCCGATTGGCCGCTTGAACTCGGGGTTTTGACTCTAAAGCGCCTAAAACTGTCTACACTTTAGACATTTCCCCGCACATTCTCCGGTGCCGGAAAACGGCACATACCATGCAACTAACAGCGTAGTTCGAGTGCCTTATTTGGGGGGATTGAGTGAAACACCTAAGTCTTTGCGTCCGGTTGAGCCTTTGCGTGGCCATCATCACTCCTCACCATGCCGCCCACGCAGTCCCGACCAAAACCGACAAACTAAATGCTGAATTGCTAAAAGACTCAGCAAATACCGTGCGCAGTAGCCCGTCGTACTACCTCGCTCGCTCAGGTCACATCTTGAGTTATCTAGTTCAACACGCAAAAACTTCTGAGTCCCGCGCCGCGGCAGGGTGGACTTTGGTCCAGCTTGCCCAATCGCTACTCAGCCAGAAAGGACTTTACGAAGGACGTAAAGCCAAAGCGCGAATGGATGAATTACTCAAGGCGGTTGAACGAGATAAAGGCAGTACTGTCAAAGTGGAGCTCGAAGAGGCACTGATGTTTGCCGGAGTGCCGGAAGAATCTATCCCACACCCGTACGAAAAACCCCGTCCACCTCGAGACGACTACAAAGGCCCAGCGTTCAATCTCCCTCATGATCACCCATCGGGCCATGGCACAAGTCCAGGAAAAGGGGCGCCGGGTGATTACGTCGATTCTATTTCAGGCAGGGGAGTGTCGCCTAGCTACCAAATGGAAGATCCCGAGCGGTGGAAAGAAGCCCAGGACCTCGCCGCTTTTGGTTTGGAGGATGCCGTAAAGAGCAATAGCGATGAGGAAATCGCCCGGATTGCCCGGCAGAGGTATTATGCTCAGTCCTTTACCCATCCCGACATGCCTCAGCCAGGCACCCCTGGCTTCAGTGAGGCGATAAAAAACATCGATGCGACAGGAGCACTTGTTGAAGATCGCATTTTGAATGAGCTTGCTCCCGAAAAAACAAACGGAACTCAGTTTTTTAATTTGGCAGACAAACTCGCTCCCGGCGCCTTCCTTTTTGGGCCCGAGGCAGGAGCGGCTGCTAAGTCAGCGGCAGCAATTGGAAAAAAATACGGCCCTGATGCAGTGTGGCTCTTGAAACAGTCCGGTTTTAGCGCGAGTGGGCTTAGCACTTTGAATGGTGTGGACAGAGCCACCATCCTCGGCAACGGCGCGTTGGACGACTTAGCACAACTAAACTACCTAGCAGCCAAGCACCCTGAAGTGAGAGCGCTGCTGGACAAAATCGAGCTCAAATACGGCGGGGTTGCCCATAGCCAGATACCCGCAAAAGACAGAAATGCAAAGCTTCCCGGCTACACTCACCACATCGAGAATACCCAACCCAAGAACAGGGGCGCGAATATGCGTGCACTCGCTCGCGTGAACCCCCAGTCTAATTTGGCAACATTGAACAAGGTTAAGGCGGGAGAACCCATCAGAGCTCCTAACGGCAAGACTGCGGAGGAACTCGCCAACCCTCCTGCTGAAGGGGAGACGCCAGAGAAAAAACTCGAACGCATTCGAAGTCTTCAGCATATTCACGCTGTCGCATCGGACTTGCGGGAGATCGCCCAAAGGCTCGGCGCCCCCAAAGAACTTGTCGCCACTCTCATGGTCGCCGAAGCGTTTACCAGTATCGCCGTCGCTGCAGCAACCGGGGGACCAGCGACCGCCGCGGTGGTGACTGTGATCAAGCTTGTGCAGTCGCTGATTGGTTTGTTTGACGACGGCCCAAGTCCAATGGAGCGCCTGCACCAAGAAATCGTCGCGCTTCGCAAGCAAATGGAAGCGCTTTCGGATCAGATTACGGAACAAAACCGAGCGCTGAGCGCTGAAGTCCGCCATCAGTTCCGGTTGACCTTGCAAATGCTCGCCCACCTGGAGCAGAAGTCCGACAGGCGGTTCGATGCTTTGGATAAGCAAGTCGCTCGCTCTAGGGGGCAATTGGAAGATATTCTCACAGAACAGGAACGCCAAAACTTCAGACAGGATGAGCAACTTCAAAAAAACGACCTTAAAAACGTTAATAGTTCCCTCAAGATCTTGACCCCATCCTGGAGCACCCAGCGGTCCCAACGTCGCGATCTGAGCACCAAAAACAACACAGTCGATCCGAGTTCGTATGACAAAGAGTTACGAGAGATAATGGAATTTGGGCTTATCCACTCCAGAGATCCTCATTGGACCGGGAGTCCACATTTGGATAAGTCCGCAGAACCTGCAAATCGGAATGCTACCGGTGCTTCGAGCATAGACACGGCGACGAAACTGGACGAAAACCTCGTGCAGGAACTCAACCGTATTACCCCTGGATCGGGAATGGCGCCTCTGGACTCGGCACTCAAAGCACTGGGCTTACCGTCGATCGCCGTCCCCCTAACCAAAGAAGAAAAGTCCGCTTTGCAAATCACTCCCTCCGAGCCCTTCCGGGACGAAGCGCCCATGGACATAACAGCGTGGAAAACGGGAGCAGAAAAGCTCGCTACCGCAATGGATCATGTGCAAAAATCTCTGCCAGAGTACGAGACGCAATTTAAGGACTTGCAGTGCAGCGCTGATCCGAATCTAGAGAAACTGCGCCTCTACATGAAAAAAGGTTATGAACAAAGGGCGCGCCTTGAAAACCTCGTTCCCCGGGACTCGAACAACCGTCCTAGTTCCGCGCATCTGGCGACATTGCTAGGCAATTACGAACACTATTTAGAGCAGGCAAACGCTACACTACAACTTACACGCAACGAGTTTTTCCGAGAAGACCCTGCAGCCACCGACTTGAACAACCCTATCGATACGGACGAATTGCGCAAAAATTTTGCCTCAACGTTGAACGCCGACATTGAATATTGCCCCCAACCCATTGGCTCGAGCTCGGCTAACAAGAGTACGATACACGGACCAAAAAGAAAGCTCCGCACTCCTCAGGAATGGGCCAAGCTAGTGCCGGAGGAGTACTTGCATCTAGCGAAGCTCTCGCCGGGATCGGCGATCCAGATCTGTTACTCCGATCCGGGGTTTACGGAGTTTTCGGATAAGTGGTCTGAGGTGGATGATTCAACTGTTAAAAAAGAGCGCTTTGCAAAGTCAGGATTGAATATTGAGGTGCGCTATCTACCTACTTCGAGTGGCCCCACTCATACGATTCATAAGCTCCGAGTGACCGATCCGACGCCGGTCCTTATCGAAACAACGACTTATCGTTCGGTCCAATTAGAACGTATTCAACAGAATGGAGGATTTCGGGAAGTCGGAGGAGGTAAGGGAGATTTTGTATCGGCTCATGCTTACACCACGGAACTTTTGAACGGTCGAGACCCCAGCAATCCTGCTGTGGCGAGACAGTTACAACTCGCCAAAGAATCTGACCGGGATCTCCTCGCACTGATGGAGAAACAGAAGACTAAAAACGCCCGGTTTGTGGGCTTCAAACTTCTGAAGAGTGTTAATACTCCACCAGGAGAGAAGGCCGAAGAAACAGCAATGTCCAAATGGACCGATCCCAAACTAGGCTGGGAGTCGGAAATTATCGCCTTTGCCTCTCAAGGGGGCTCCTCCATTGTTGAGGATTGGATGCTAAAGAAAGATGTGGATCAAGCGCGTGAGCAGGCCCGAAATAGAGCCGACACGCTCAGAGCCAATGCGTATTTAAAAGCGAAATACAAAACCCAAAAAGAAGTCTTTGATTCCCAAAGCCCGACGGGAAAATCTCTCCACCACCTCGAAGCCGCGTTGAATACCTTTAAACTCGCTGCGCAAAACGCCTATGGAGACTCTTATTACGAAAACCCGGAGCTGCGTAATCTGGTGGACTCGCTTTCGACGCGTAATAGGATCTTGGCACTCGCCGGTATGGAGAAGGGCTTCGAGCACACACAGAAATCGATCGAGCAAAGCCGCAGTAACTTGCGAGCTTTGTTAGCAATGCTTTCCGATCCCACTCAAGGAAAAATAACCCAGCCAAAAGACAAGGGATTTGAAGCCGCCATGGGGGCACTCGCATCGCATTACCTAAAGATTGCTATGAGCCCACCCTGTGCCGAAACCGAAGAGCAGGCCAGGAGGCAACTAGTGGCCATCCAAAAATCTGCAGAATTGGCCGCAAGGGACAGTAGACCCGGAGCGCCAAAACCGGTGACCTTGAAAAACAGAGATCGCGTCTACCATCGGCTCGCGAAAGACGGAAAGCTTTCTGTATCCGAGATCGTGTTCTTTGAGCAGCTCGCCGCTGCCGCGACTGCCAAGCAGCCACTCTTGGATCGTCAGCCCATCGAGACCATGGTCGACAAGCTCATTGCTACCAGAGATCAGCTGCATTTCTTACCCAAGGGCGATGCAAATGCGTTGATGCAAATCTATGCGCAGTCTGGCCATCTCCCCAGCGAAGAAAAAATCGCCGCGATGCGCGCCTATGCCGCTGCGGTTTCCAATCACCCTCGCTATGAACGCCTGACCAACCAACCCAGCCTCTCAAACCAAAAAGCGGCTCAGGCGCTCCGCCAGGCGGAATCGTCTGAATTGATCTCCGCGAACCCGAAAGCGCTCACCACGCAACAGATTCACAAGCTGCGCGAAGATCAGGACGCGGAGGTAGCGAAGATCCGCGAGAAAAAGAAATACTGGGCGGACCTGAGAGAACAGTGGCAGAAAAAGATTGCGCTCATAGACATCAAGCAGTCGGAAGTCGATGATTTCCTGAAGAACATTAAGTGGCGTGAAGAGAGACTGGGAAATGGTGCCCTCAAGAGAGAGAATTTCAAACTGCATGAAGAAGTCAAGATGGCCCAAACCTACGCGGGGATGATAAAGCGGCTTACCGACAAGGCCCGTTCCCTAAAGATGCAAATCGACTCAGTTTCGGAGCAGATCCAAGGATGTTCTGAGCTGGCGGAAATAGATCGTTTGGAAAAAGAAGCCTCGCCCAAAACAGAAATCCTAGAAATCGAAAACTGGAAATACACTACCAAGCCCGGGTTTCCTGACCCAGTCACCGAAAGCAAGGCCAACGGGTACCCGGATCACTGGTTTTTCTGGCAAGAACCCTCCCTTCCTCTGGTACACCAGGCCGGCACGCTGGAGGTCGACATTGAAGGAAAACAATTGATGCACGAGTATTTTAGACAGATGCGAATGCTCCAAGCGACAAGCGTTGTCGCTACTTATGTGGGAACCGTGGCTGAAGAAGAGCCGACTTGGAATTCAAACGACCGGTCCTACCCGACACGTATCGCGCCGGGCCCTAAACCACCGCCGAAATCGTCCCAGCAAATACCTGACGTTGCAGGTCTGTAAGGGCGTTTAGAGATTGCGCAGCAGCGCCATCGAAGAGACGCCGACGAGAACGGCGAAGAGAAGGTTGCGCGTAAAAATTCCGGCGAGCACCGTGGGAACCGCGGCGATCAGAGCAAAGTTGAGACCCAGGCCCACCACGGATTCTGCGGGCACAAAAAGCTGCGGCACCACAAAAGACGACAAAATAGCCACGGGCACATAACGCATCCACGCAGCCACTCCAGGACGAAATGTAACCCCGCCCAAAAAAACGAAGGGCAATAACCTACACAGATAGGTCACTACCGCCATTCCCAACACCGTCAACCAGACTTTATGCGCGTCCATGGCGCTCCATCCGCATTCCAAGCAAAGGCGCTACCGCCGCCGCAGCTAAAGGTGCAAACCATGCCAAGCCTACATAGTGGGTCAGCAATGCAATCGCACCCGCAAAGCAAGCGACCGCAAAGGTCTCTCGCGTTTTGATTTGCAAGACTAACACCGCCAGGATCATGGCAACCAGAGCGTAGTCTAGCCCCAATCCGTGCAACTGTGAGGTATCGCCCCCCAGCAAAAAACCTAGCACTGTCCCGCCCACCCAAGCCCCGTGGGCAGCGGCTTGTATCCAAAGTGCTCGCGCTGGGGAGACCTCACTCCCATCCCGAGGGTTGAGCAAAAGCGCAAACGTCTCGTCCGTGAGTTGAAATGCGAAGAGCAATCGCACCCAGCGCTTCCATCCCGCAGCCGTTTTGGCAAAAGCAGAGCCCATCAGCATTAAGCGCGAATTCACCAATAACGTGACCGTCACAATCAGCCAAACTGGCTGCGACGTCGCCAGCATCCCCAAGGCAACGACCTGTGAAGTCCCCGCGTATACCAATGCACTCATCAAAACAGATAAACCAAAACTCAATCCCTGTTCGCGTGCCAAAACCCCAAATGCAAACGAAACAGCGAAAAAAGCCAAAGCGAGCGGAATCGTCTCCGTTGGAACTCGAAAGGCTGTTGGGGACGCTGCTGCAACAGGAGAATGGGCGTATTGCGGGACGTTTCGCATGACTTCCTCGAAGTGTCGGCAAACTAGCCCAAATCTCAAATCAAAATCAAGAAAATGCCGGAAGGATTCTAGTAGAACTTGCTATGTATCGTTAACAAGGCAACACGCTATTTCGTGCCTGAACCAGCTGAGAATAGACCCCTTCAGCGTCCTTGGGCGAATGCAAGGCTAGCCCGCAAGCAGGTGTCCACAAGGCATTTTCGGCAACCTCTCGCCCTAATTCTGGCCCCAAGCCGCGCTCCAACCGCGCAAACACAGCAGCGGCGAGGGCTCCAGCCGAGTCCAGTCTGGCCGGGCCGGACGTTGGAATCACTCCCAACCCCAAACGCCCCCTCCGCTCCACAAAAGCCGGCAACCACTCACCCGCCTGCAACAACGACTCTAACGAAAGGCGGGTATCCAACGACAATATATCCAACCCCAAAGTCGATAAAAGCTCCCAACGCGTATTGCTACAACAGTGCAATCCCACTGAAACGCCTTCTTTTTGGAGCGCTTGAATCAAGAGTTTGAGCTCCTGCAAACCTAACAAGTGAGTGGGATTCTGATCCGAAAGCACAAAAAGCGCTGGCTCATCTAGAAACAAGATTGTCTGCACCCCTTGCGCTCGCAACCTGCGAGTCATCCCCAACGCTCTTGCCAAAATCAGACGAAACACTTGGCGCCCGATAGAAGACGCCTGATCCATTCTCTGGCCGGTTGTAGTCCGTAAAGTCCACTGCGCCGTTAGTGGTCCCACGATTTGGATCTTGGCCAAGTGACAGTTTCTCTCTTGCAACTCCCACAGAAAGGGCTGCCAACTGCTCGATGTCGCAGCCGAAGGCTCAAAAGCCTCAAAAGCGTTCGCGCTGGCCACCTGGTCGAACGCATGCGAAAGCCTTTGATCAAAGCTCGCTGCATTGCCTTCCCAGACTTTGGTATCGAGCAAAACGCTCCCATCCTTTTCTACTTGGATGCCGGGCAACCCTTCTGTCCCTTGGGGTAGCGCAAACTCCCAGGCATTGCGCATCGGGATCTGCGGCAAAAAAGGGATATCAAAACGAAACGCATACTCTAAAGCCGCATCGATATTGTGATGGGGAAGGCTGCCAATCCCGGTCGTCGCCCCCGATGGAATGGATGGCTTTGAGCTCACGTCGTGCCCACGGAGAAGTAGCTTGCGTTCGGGTGGTGAAATACAAGTGCCGAGACGCTCGCTTCTGGATCCATCATGAAACCCTCCGTCAATTCGACGCCTATTTCAGCTGGACGCAAAAGGTCAAACAACGCTGCCTGATCGTCCAAGCGCGGACACGCTGGGTAACCAAATGAATAGCGTTTCCCTCGGTACTTTGCTTGAAAGCGATCCAGAAGTGTCGCCTCCGGGCTATCGGGAAACCCCCAAAAGCCCCGGATCTGAGAATGCAAGAGCTCCGCATAGCCTTCCGCTGACTCTAGGGCCAGGACTTGAATGATGTGCGACTGCAAGTACTCCCCTCGGTTTTTGAGCTCTTCCGCCAAAACCCGGACTCCTTTTCCCACTGAGACCACGAACGCCGCTACAGAGTCTCGCACTTGCTCCCAATCTGGAGGGTGACCACTACGGGAAACTGGATGTACATAGTCTGCGAGGCAAAGCCCATCGACCTTTTTCTGACGGGGAAAATCCAAACTTACCGACTTGCCGTCCGCGGCGCGCAAGTGCAATCGATTGCCGTCGGAGGCTGCTTTGAAAAAGGAGTACACAGCCACGGGTTCCATCGCAGGTGTCCCCCGATACATTTTTTTGGCTTGCTCCACTGCGGTCCAGATCCCATAAGACTTTGGATCCTCTTGTTCCCATTTTCTCAAACTTGCGGGAGTCGCCTTTAACGAATCTAGCTCCCGGACGATCTTGCCGTTGATTCCCAAGTGCCGGCCGTACACCATCATCGGGTTCATGAACTTCCAAACCGTATCAATCGGTGTGTGGCGCAAGACATGACGATCCCAGTCTGGAACCATTGGAGTCTGATCCAAAATGGGAACCGAGGAGGAACGTGTTTGTGGTTCTGCCACTTCTACTTTGGTAACCGTGGGCTCACTCGCCAGAGCAAGCCTCCGATGCGCGAGCTCCGACTTGAGCTTTTCAAACCCGGATTTATCCACAATTGTTTTTGCGAGTTCTAAACCCGTCATCGCATCCGATGCGTAGGCGACCGTCCCAACGTAGGCTTTGGAAATTTGTTTATCGACAAAGTTCTGAGTCAGCGCCGCTCCCCCGACCAACATAGGAGGCGTGACGCCCGCCTTGGAGAGATCGTCCGCAGTAACAACCATCTGTTGCGCCGATTTCACCAATAAGCCTGATAACCCGACGATATCAGGTTGGTGCTCTCGAATGGCATGGATCAACTGCTCCGGTGGCACTTTTATCCCCAGATTCACCACCTGAAAGCCGTTATTGGCCAGGATGATTTCAACCAGGTTCTTGCCGATATCATGCACATCGCCTTTAACCGTCGCTAGCAAAACCTTGCCTCGGCTGGAGGATTCGGTTTTCTCCATGAAGTTTTCCAAATGGCTAACTGCTGCCTTCATGGCTTCTGCGGACTGCAGCACTTCGGCAACAATCAATTGGTTCGTGTTGAATAGGCGCCCGACTTCATCCATCCCCTTCATCAAGGGCCCATTGATGATTTCAAGCGGAGCGAGTGTCTTTAGCGCTTCATCCAGGTCGGCGACCAATCCGTCCTTAGAGCCTTCGATAATGTATTGAGGCAAGCGTTCCATCAGGGGGAGGACGATGCCACTCGCCTTTGCGCTGGGCGCTTTGGTTCGAAAATGCCCCGCAAAAGCAGCCACCGGGTCTTCGCCCCGATTGTACAAGAGATCCTCGGCTAAGCGACGTTCCGCTTCGGGAATACTCGCATAGCGCTCAAGCTTTTCGGAGTTCACAATAGCCAAGTCTAACCCCGCCTGCACACAGTGGTACAGAAACACAGAGTTCAATACCTCTCGTCCCGCTTCGGGGAGACCAAAACTCACATTCGAAATTCCGAGCACCGTGCGCGTGCCAGGAAACTTTTCTTTGATCAACCGAATGCCTTCAATGGTCTCTACAGCAGAGCCAACGTACTGTTTATCTCCCGTAGCGCAGGGAAACACGAGAGGATCCCAATAAATATCTTCCGGAGCCAGCCCGTACTTTTGGGTGAGCAAGGCGTAGGAACGCTCCGCAATCGCGAGCTTTCGCTGGCGACTGACACCCATGCCTTGTTCCGGATCGTCGTCGATGGTACCCACGACCACCGCAGCCCCGAATCTCCTGACCAGCGGCAGAACTTTTTCGTACCGCTCTTCGCCGTCCTCGAGGTTGATCGAGTTGATCAATGCTTTGCCTTGGGAATAGGTCAAAGCCATCTCAATGACTTTTTCATCCGTACTATCAATCATTAGCGGAACGCGGACTTTTTTGACGGCAAGCTCCAGAAACTGGCGCATGTCGGCCATTTCATCCCGATCGGGATTGGCCAAGCAGACATCGAGAATTTGGGCACCACTTTTGATCTGAGCGCGAGCGATATCTGAGGCTTCATCAAATTTTTCTTCGCAAATCAGTTTTTTGAACTTACGACTTCCGATGACGTTAGTGCGCTCGCCCACAATGACTGGGCGCATTTCATCGGTGATTTCCAAAAAATCGACACCCGATACCACCGATCTCTTTGCCGGATTTGGGACAGGTGCCTTTTTGGAGTCGACCAACTCCGCCAAAGCAGCGATGTGCCCAGGCGTAGTGCCACAACACCCACCCACCAGGCCAACCCAGTTTTTGTCGACAAAACGGGAGACCACTCGAGCAACCATGGCTGGAGATTCTAAATAGCAGCCATTTTCGTCGGGCAATCCGGCGTTGGGTACACAGGCCACCGGAAACGGAGAGGACGCTGCCAGCGAGCGGATAAAATCGGTCATGAACTCAGGACCGGTTGCGCAGTTTAGTCCAAGGTACAGCAATTCATGGTGCGCTACACTCGCCAGCAGCGCCTCAATGCTTTGGCCAGCCAACATGGTTCCCATGGGTTCAATGGTTGCTGAGATTGCCACTGGCAACCGTCGCTTCTGCTCGACCATAGCTTGATCGCAGCCCAATAAAGCCGCCTTGACGTTGCGCGTGTCCTGACAAGTCTCCAGAAGCAAGTAATCAACGCCTCCTTCGATCAGCGCCGAGGCTTGTACTCGAAACTCGTCCACCAGACGTTCGAAAGTCACCCCTCCGGTGACTGAAATAGCTTTGGTGGTTGGGCCAATCGAACCCGCAACAAATCGCGGTTTGGCAGGCGTGGAAAATTTAAGCGCTGCCTTGCGGGCGATCTGGGCCGCGGCGAGATTGATTTCTCTGGCTTTCGATCCAAGAGAAAACTCATCTAAAACCAAAGGCGTTCCGCCAAAGGTATTGGTTTCGATGATATCGCATCCGGCCCGTAGATAATCCGAATGGATCTCTTCGATGAGTTCCGGACGGGTCAAAACCAAGTACTCATTGCACCCTTCGTAATGGGTTCCCCCGAAATCCTCGGCCGTGAGGTTGCGATCCTGAATGGCAGTCCCCATTGCCCCGTCCAGGACAAGAATACGTTCTTTTAATAGTTCTGTTAGTGAAGGCGTGGTGTTTTTCACAGGGGAAATAGAATATCCGGCTGAGCCCGAGAATCCAAGCTTCTTTCAACAAGGGGCGTCAATGCCCTACATAGGCAAAATACCCGGGGGCCGTAAGGGGCTTTTTTCGCGAGCGTAATACGCAAAACGCCGACTCAACTCTTCCCGAACCTGGCTACCGTCAATCACCGCATCCACAATGAGCTCCCCTGCGAGCCGCAAAAGATCGATATCTTTTTCGTACTCCGCGGTCTTTTGCGCCACAAACGCCTTGCGTTCGGCTTCGGGGAGCTCTTGAATCTTGTTGTAGTAAACCGCGTTCACGGCGGGCTCAGGCCCCATGACTGCGACTTGGGCTGTAGGCAGCGCCAGCACACAATCTGTCCCGAAAGCCGGGCCGGACATAGCGTACAAACCGGCGCCAAAGGCCTTGCGGACAAGCAGAGAAATCTTTGGAACTCGGGCCGTGGACAAAGCGTAAATCAGTTTAGCTCCGGCTCGAATCATGCCTTCTCTTTCGGTTTTGCTGCCGATCATAAACCCCGGAACATCAGCCACGAAAAGCAAAGGCACTCGAAAAGCGCTGCACAGCTGAATGAAGCGAGCCGCTTTGTCCGAAGACTCCACGAAGAGGACCCCACCCTTCACCATGGGCTGGTTGGCGATGATGCCCACAGATTTCCCGTCAATACGGCCAAAACCGGTGACGACTTCTTTGGCGTAGAGTTCCTTTAATTCGAAAAAGCTCCCCTCATCCAAAAAGGTATCTAAGCAATCTTTTATATTGTAGGCGCGGGTGGGAGAAGCCGGCACCAAAGTAGCCAAATCTGATGCTGGGCGTTTTGGTTTTTTAGGGGATACAGCAGGGGGCGTCTGAGATTCGTCTTGGGGCAGGTAACCCAAATAGATCTTCGCTTTTTCTATCGCTTCTTTTTCGTCTTTGACGAGAAAGTCACCACACCCGCTGACTGAGCAGTGCATTTGCGCACCACCCATGTCTTCTAGACTGACCTTTTCCCCGATCACCGCTTCCGCCATGCGCGGAGAGCCGAGGTACATACTCGCGTTTCCTTGTACCATGAACAAAACGTCACAAAAGGCAGGGATATAAGCGCCGCCCGCTGCGGAGGGGCCGAATAGAAGGCAGATTTGAGGGATCGTCCCGGACAAGCGGGCCTGATTATAGAAAATCCGGCCGGCACCCCGTCGTCCCGGAAACATTTCAATTTGATCGGTAATGCGCGCCCCGGCACTGTCCACCAGATAAAAAAGCGGAACCCTTAATTGCTCGGCTGTCTCCTGAATGCGCAGAATTTTTTCGACGGTGCGAGCCCCCCAGGAGCCTGCCTTTATCGTCGTATCGTTTGCCATAATGGCGACTGCACGCCCTCCCACACGGCCCAATCCTGTCACCACCCCATCGGCCGCGAGCTCTTCGCTCAGGCAGTTTGCAAACAAGCCATCTTCGACAAAACTCCCCGCATCGCATAGGAGCGCAATCCGCTCACGCACGAACAGTTTGCCTGCCTCAGGGAGTTTATCGTGATATTTCTGAGGTCCACCCTGGCGAAGCTTTTTCTGCCATTGAAGAATATCTGCGCTCATTTGCTCACTCCCCTGTGTAGTGTGGCTTGCGTTTTTCTAGAAAAGCTTTCATCCCTTCAATCCGATCCTTGGAGGGGATGAGCGGGCGATAGCATTCCACTTCAAATGCCAGAGCCTTATTCAGGGATAATTCCATTCCCTGGCGAATGGCGAACTTGGCCTGCCGCAAAGCAAGCGGGCCTGCGTCCATCATTTTCAAAGCCCATTGTTTTGCGTGAGAGACAGCATAGCCCGGAGCTACTAGTGCCTGGATCAAGCCATACCCCAGAGCTTCTTGGGCTGAAATTCGCCGTGCAGTAAAAACCATTTCCATGGCGCGTGCGGGGCCGACAATGCGAGCAAGCCTTTGAGTCCCCCCATTGCCGGGGATAATGGCCAAGTCCACCTCAGGGAGCCCCAATACTGCATTGTCTGAAGCGACACGAAGATCCGCAGTCAGAGCTAGTTCCAGCCCGCCACCCAGCGCAGCCCCGCCAATCGCGGCAATTACCGGAATGGGTAGCCGTTCGATTCGCTGGTAGAGCGTGTGCACGAAATCAAAACGTGCGAGGATGTTTTTTTCGTTCATGCCTTGGCGTTCTTTGAGGTCAGCCCCCACACAAAACGCTTTTTCGCCAGCGCCTGTGATAACCAAAGCCCTAGCAGTTTTATCGGTTTCTACGACGTCGATGAGGGACTTGAGATCATCAAATATTTCTTTGTTGAGTGCATTGAGCTTATCCGGCCGATTCAGCGTAGCAAGGATGATCGCTCCCTCACGCTTGATTACAATGGACGTACTCGAACCCATATTACACCCCGAAAAGAGATCCCCCCTTTGCCCAGATCTCACTCAACCTACCCTGAGGAATAAGACCGAGCTCTTGGGAGAGCGTTTGAACGGCTTGCTTAAGCGGAGCTTCCTGAAACCGCGTGATGCCCTGCCGAAAAAAACTATAAATCAGGTCCTCGCTCGCAACATTTCCCGACGCGCCTTTTGCGTAAGGGCAACCACCCACTCCCCCAGTCGCACCATCAAACCGTCGAACACCGCTCTGCCACCCTGCTTGGGCCGCAGCCACCGCCAATCCGTAAGTATTGTGCAGGTGAAGCGCGGTACGTTCGAGCGGGTAGAGCGGCGCCGTGTGACTCAGAACGGCGCGAACCTGATCCGGGGTCGCAACACCGATGGTGTCCCCCAGAGCGACTTCGTCGGGGGAGGCGTTGGCAACTTCACGAACGACTTTCGACACCGTGTCTAGCGCGATCTCTCCCGCGTAAGGACATCCAAAAACAGTGGAGACGTAAACCCGTACTTTGCGACCGAGGTGTTTGGCTTTGTTTATAACCAGGCGAACTTGTTCCAAGCTCTCTTCCACGGACGCGTTGACGTTTTTTCGATTGAAGGCCTCGCTGCACGATACAAAGCAGGCGGTCCAATCAATGGGAAAGCGTGCTAGGCGTTCAAAGCCTTTTTCATTAGGGACAAAAGCCATGAGCTCAGGAAGATCCGACTTTTTCCCCAATGCCTCACAAAATTTTTCGGCATCGGCGAACTGAGGCACTTTAGCAGGGTTCACAAAACTGGTGACTTCAATACGATTAAAACCACACTGAACGAGCCGTTCAAAAAGAGCGAGTTTCTGATCCAGCGTGAGAATTTTTTTTTCGATTTGCAACCCGTCGCGCAGGGTCACATCGGTGAAATGCAGTCCGCTCATGGGTTACTTGAGTTCCATGAGGGTATCTCCTTCATTGAGAAAATCCCCCACCCCCTTGAGAATGGCCTGCACTGTGCCCGCAGTGGCTGCCGTCAGCGGCACTTCCATTTTCATGGACTCGACAACAGCGACTTCCTGCCCAGCACTGACGGAGTCTCCAACTTTGACTTTGATTTCTAAAATGGTCCCAGCCATTTCGCTTTTGATTTTACCCACAACTGCCCCTTACAAAGAAAAGCCAAACCGCATCATGATATTCCAAAAGCTGCCCTCATCCACGGCGGGATTGAATAGCCCATGAAAACGAAAGCCTAGCCCCAAACGAATAGCTTCGCTTACTTGCAGGTCTCCGTACAAACCGCCCTGAAGCCCGAAACGTGGGCTGCGGTTCGTGCCACTGAACTGGTAAAACCCAGGGCCCCCGCCCAAAAAAACTTCGATGTCATAGATGTTTCCCACAAGAACATCGGCGGACAGAGAAGTAGCCCATAGACTGGTGCCTGCCCCCCCACCGTGAGCGCTCAGTTGAGAGCGGACTGTTACGTAAAGCACAGGATTCGTGCGAAACCCTACCTCGCCGCCAAATCCTAGCGCATTGGTGTGTGCTGCGGCCGCACCCGAAGTTAAAAACACCTGTCCAAACTCCGCTCCCACATAAACGGACTCTAATGGATAGGCTAAACCAGGCAGCAATAGCGCCAACGCCAGAGCAAGTTTGTTCTTCATGTGAAAACTTTACGCGTGCATAGGAATGGTTGGCAAGAAAAGGCACCTTTTTTGATGATTTAGTGTCTTTTTTGACCTGGAAACCTGGCTGATCTCAAACACTTCTAAAAAAAGAATGCACCGCAGCATTTTTTCTTAAAGTTTAAGTCGCTGTGCGTCGAAATGCACTGTGTCAGGGTAGTGCTGCGTAGCGTTATAGCCGCGTAGTACCTCCCTGGTATCCGGTTTAGTACGCCGGATTCCCTGAATTTTTCGGGGACTCAACAATTAGGGGGAAACCATGTCTTTCACAATTCAGACAAATGCGCTCGCGAATACCGCGATGCGTAATTTGAATAATACGGAAGAACGCATGGCGAACGTCGTGAATAAACTCGCGACGGGTAGCCGTATCGTTCGCGCTGCTGATGACCCAGCGGGTTTGGCCATCTCAGATCAAATGAACTCCACGATCCGCTCGATGAACCAAGCCCAACGAAACGCACAAGATGCTGTTTCGCTGGTCCAGGTTTTTGAAGGCGGAACGACGGAAATCAGCAACATGCTCATGCGCATCCGCGAGCTGTCGATCCAAGCGTCTTCGGACACTGTGGGTGAACGCGAGCGTGCGATGTTGAACTTAGAAGTAAAAGAGCTCAAGAGTGAAATTACCCGAGTAGCTCGCACCACGACCTATATGGACCGTGAGTTGCTCGCCGGTGATGAAGTAAAACTCGAGTTCCAAGTCGGTGTGAACAACGACGCAAGCCGAGACCGCATTATGTTCGATCCTGGCAACACGGATCTGACTGCAGGCGGCCTTGGATTGGAAGGAATCGATATCTCTGAAACCGATGGCGCACGCGAAGGTTTGCAGAGTTTGGACAACGCAATCGTGATGGTGAACGAATTGCGCGCCAAAATCGGTTCCACTCAGAACCGTTTACAAACCACGATCAACACACAAGGGATCTACGTAGAGAACTTGTCGAACGCGAAGTCTCGTATCCGTGACGCAGACATGGCGATGGAAACAACGAACCTGACTCGAGAGCAGATCTTGCGTCAAGCCGGTGTGGCCGTACTCCAAGCTGCAAACGAGAACCCGAAGCTCGCGCTTCAGTTGCTCAGAATGTAACTAGTTGAGTCCTTAACTGCCCACTGCTTACTCCCAAGGTGGGTAGTTCGAAAAGAGTCGGATTGTGCGGGGAGAGGTTTATAGCCTCTCCCCGCCTCCAGGCTCCTAGGCTCAATTCGATGTGACACGTCCCACTGTCGCGACATTATTGCACCATATTTATGTTGCACTATGTCATGGAAGGGTAGCTAAACCGATGCAAGTCGAAGCTGCTCTTAGGCCAAGTTCGGCCGACGGTAAAGCCTTGGCAGTTTTTCTGTGGTTAGAAAAACTGCCGCAAAAAGAAGGCATTGCCGTGCCAGAAGTCAGGAGGGGCAATGTCATTCACTATTCAAACCAATGCGTTGGCCAATACGGTCATACGCAACTTGGACAATATCGAAGGGCGCGTCGCTACTTCGGTTTCCAAACTAGCAACCGGTAGTCGCATCGTCCGCGCTGCGGATGACCCAGCCGGGCTCGCCATTTCCGACCAAATGAGCGCCACTATTCGCTCAATGAATCAGGCACAACGAAATGCGCAGGATGCTATCTCGCTCGTGCAAGTAGCTGAAGGCGGCACGGCTGAAATCAGCAATATGTTAATTCGCATCCGCGAACTCTCCATTCAGGCTTCATCTGATACGGTTGGCGATCGCGAACGCGAGATGCTCAACCTTGAGGTGCAGGAGCTCAAAAGCGAAATCACCCGTGTGGCGCGAACGACCACTTACATGGGACGAGAGCTTTTGGCAGGAGATGCCGTCCACTTGGAATTCCAGGTCGGTGTGAACAATAATCCGGACCGAGACCGGATCGTATTCGATCCAGGAAACACAGACTTAACCTCGTCTGGACTCGGTGTGGAAAGCATCGATATTACCGATGTCGACTCTGCACGAAGCGGATTAAGCGGTGTAGACGAAGCGATTGGCAAAGTGAACGAGTTGCGCGCCAAAATCGGTTCAACCCAGAACCGCTTGCAAACGACAGTGAACACTCAAGGGATCTTCGCCGAAAACCTTGAAAACGCGAAGTCACGTATTCGCGATGCGGACATGGCCCGCGAAACCACAGCCCTGACCCGAGAGACAATCTTGCGCCAGGCTGGTGTCTCCGTACTCCAAGCCGCTAACGAAAACCCAAAACTCGCTCTGCAATTGTTACGAGGATAATTGCACGCACCCGGAAGTCGCCCTCCCCTCGGGCGGCTACGCACCACTCAATGTACGCGGTTATCAGGTACGCGGTTACTTTTTTTCAAAAGTAACCGCGTACCTGATAACCGCGTGCTTTTTTTCAGCCTGCCGCATCAAATGTGCAAAAAACTCCAAGATGCTTAACGCGCCAAACCAACTCAAATAACTTCAATCAGGTTCTGCGCAATGTCATTTCATGATGCGGGGCGCTGTGTTTTTCTCCGTAAAGCCGACGCCTTAGGACGACGAGACGGATTGTGTCTGGAGCCAGTTCACCTGGATGGTGCGCTGACAACAGACCGACTCACGTCGATTAATATCCGCAAGGTTAGCGGCGTTTCCCGCGAGGGAAATTGACTCACAAGGAAAGGAGGAACAAGCCAATTAGGTTGTTATTCTTTGCGACGGATTAGGCCGTCACTGGGGATCTTCCTGAATGGCTATTTCAGGAGGTCTCTTCCATGGCTCTCGTGATTAATACCAACGCGCTGGCGATGACAGCTCAGCGTGAATTAGGACTAACCGAAAATAAAATCCACAAAACTATCGAACGCTTGGCAACCGGTTCACGGATAGTAAGCGCTTCGGATGACCCGGCTGGACTGGCAATTTCCGACGGAATGCATGCAACCATCCGCAGCTTGGCCCAGGCAACGCGTAACGCGCAGGACGCCGTCTCCCTGATTCAGGTGTTTGAAGGTGGGACGCACGAGATCAACAATATGCTCATTCGCTTGCGCGAGCTGGCAATGCAAGCTTCATCGGACACGGTGGGCGCTCGAGAACGCTCCATGCTCGACAACGAAGTACAGGAGCTCAAGAGCGAGATCACCCGTGTGGCCCGCACTACAACCTACCTCGACCGAGAATTGCTTGCGGGCGAGCAGATCCGGTTAGAGTTCCAGGTCGGTGTCGGTAACGACTCCACAAAGGATCGTATCGTTTTTGACCCCGGCAACACGGACTTGCGTATTGGTTCCATTGGATTGGGGGATATGACTGTGAGTGACAAGCTGGTCGCTCAAGAGTCCTTGACCCAGATTGACGACGCGCTCAATTCAATCAACGAAATGCGCGCGCGCATCGGGTCATCCCAAAACCGACTTCAGACAACTATCAACTCGCAAGGAATTTACCAAGAAAACTTGATGAATGCCCGGTCTCGTATCAAAGACGCAGACATGGCATTCGAAACAACTGAAATGACGAAGCAATCAATCCTTCGCCAGGCAGGTCTATCAGTGTTGATGCAAGCGAACCAGAATCCACAGCTTGCTCTGAAACTACTCAACATGTAACGACAGTACGTCCCGTAGTAGCCAATGGAAGAAAGGGGGGACGGCTGGAAGCTGTCCCCCGTTTTCTCAAATACATTAGCTACCCGCGGCTTCAGGAACTTTTTCGCTAAAGCCGCAGTCCTTGTTGGGACACTTGATAGATGCCCCGTCTTTTTTAGTATAGCGCTCGGTCAGGAACGGGTGCTGACACTGCGGACAGGGCTTGTCTTTAATGGGCTTGTCCCAGATGGCGTATTTGCAATCCGGGTATCGGGTGCAACTATAAAAAGCTTTGCCGAAGCGAGTCCTCTTTTGGGAGAGCTCACCCTGCTTGCAATCCGGGCATTGGATTCCCGTGGTAATCGGCTTGGTTGTCTTGCATCCCGGGTAGGCAGAACACGCCAAAAAACGCCCAAACCGGCCCGTCTTGACGACCATCGGCTCGGAGCAGTTAGGACATTTCTCATCGGTAGTTGGGGCAGCCTGAAGCTCGATCTTGCCATCTTCGGCCACTTTGAACTCACCCGTGAATCGACATTCGGGATACCCTTGACAGGCTATGAACTTTCCATTGCGTCCCCATTTGATCACCAATTTCTTGCTGCATTTGGGACAGTCTAGATCGGTCGGGGTTTCTTCCCGTTTCACGTCCCGCATTTTTTCTGCGGCCTGCTTGAGCGTATCTTCAAACGGGGTATAAAAATTCCGAAGGGTCTTCACCCAATCAACATTTCCCTCTTCGATCTGATCGAGCTGATCTTCCATCGTGGCCGTAAAGGCAACGTCCACAATGTCCTTGAAGTTTTCAATAAGGAGCTCAGTGACGATGTTCCCGAGGTCTGTCGGAATAAAACGGTTTTCTATTTTTTCGACATACTTGCGGTCCTGAATGGTCGAAAGAATGGCGGCATAGGTCGAGGGCCGACCGATCCCTTTTTCTTCTAATTCCTTAATCAGCGAGCTTTCCGAGTACCTCGGCGGCGGTTGGGTCATGTGCTTTTCGCTCGTGACTTTTTTGCAAGACACCGCGGTATCTTGCTGCAAATCCGGCAGACGATCCGCAACATCCTCGTCTTTTTCGTCTTCGGACTGCCAAAGCTTCAAGAACCCATCAAACTTCAACACAGATCCATTAGCCCTAAACCCGTAGGTCGTATCTCCCTTGGCCTCCAGCTCTACAGCGGTCTGATCGAACACCGCTTGGGACATTTGACAGGCTAAATACCGTTTCCAAATCAAATCATAGAGTTTGAACTGATCGGCATCCAGAAAGGGCTTTACTTTTTCCGGTGGAAACTCCGTCGACGTCGGGCGAACAGCTTCATGTGCGTCTTGGGCATTCTTTTTGTTTTTATATTCGATGGGCGCTTCGGGCAGGTATTCCTTACCAAACGATTCGAGAATCATTTTCCGAGCATCCACAATAGCGACATCGGAGAGTCGAATCGAATCGGTTCGCATGTAGGTGATCAAACCCTGCGCACCGGAGTCGCCAATTTCTACGCCCTCATAGAGCTGTTGCGCGAGCATCATGGTTTTTTTTGCACTGAAGTACAGTCGCTTTGATGCCTCTTGCTGCAGAGTAGAGGTAATGAACGGCGCGTCCGGATTGCGTTTGCGCTGCTTTTTCTGAATGGAGGAAATTTTCCATTTTGCTTTGGAGGCCCCAGCGACAATTTCGTTAGCCCACTCTTCGGTGTTGACCGTCAAACGGTCGATCTTTTCTTCGCCGACTTTTACCAATCGCCCAACAAATGCTTTGCCTTCTCCGGTAAGATCCGCAGCGATGCTCCAGTAGGGCTGAGGAATAAAAGCTTTGACCTCTTTTTCCCGCTCTACTACTAGCCGAACGGCCACCGATTGCACACGCCCAGCAGAAAGTCCTCGACGCACTTTTGTCCAGAGAATGGGGGATATTTTATACCCGACTAAACGATCTAAAATACGGCGCGCTTGCTGCGACTCGAAGCGATCTTGATTCAACTCCAGAGGGTTCTCTAGAGCCTTGAGGACAGCGCCCTTGGTGATCTCATGAAATAAAACTCGGGAGACCTTAGCCTTGGGAAGCTTGAGCATTTCCGCCACGTGCCAAGCGATGGCTTCTCCTTCACGATCCGGATCTGCTGCTAGATAAACGCGGCTGGCTTTCTTAGCCGCTTCGGTAATTTCGTCTATTACTTTCTGTTTGCCTTTGATGACGTTGTAAGTCGGAGCAAAGTCCTTTTCAACATCGACGCCCAACTCACTCTTGGGCAAATCCATTAAATGACCGACACTGGCTTTGACATCAAAACCACGGCCTAGATATTTTTTTAGAGTTTTTGCTTTGGCTGGGGACTCGACAATGATCAGGCCTTTGCCGGCACTCGACTTCGCAGTGGTGGCTGCGGTTTTTTTAGCTTTGGCCTTTTCCATTTGTGATTTCTAATTCAACTGGGACTCGGGACCAGACTCTCTTCCACTTTCGCCTAGGATTTTGTGCTCATAGCCGAAAACAGTTAGGGCCGCAACGGTTTTTATCTCCTTGAGTCCCGCGGGCTCCTCAAGACCCATGGCTTTGTGGATGATTTCATCCTCGAGCGCGTGATCAATGATCCCGCGGCATTTCAGTTTCCATAGATACCCACGAACGCGACTGGATAGACGAACACACTCCTCTGAAGTGTAACTACGCAAAACTGGGAGCAATTCACTCCAATAGGGACCCGGTATTTCTAACATGGTCCGCTCAATATGCGAGATTGCGTCCTCTATCTCATCTTCAGAAAATCCCTTCTCGGTGAGTTCATCCCAAATTTCTTGGGCGTCATAGAACAGGTCCTTGTTCTCCGTTAGAGATTGAGACAACAGACCCAGGATCACAAATGTCTTCTCCCTCACGCTCATCACCTTTTTTTCGGGTTATGATTTTATTTTTCTTAAAACTCAAGCATTTGGCAAGTCTTGAGCTGTTTACGCGCCACGGTAGACATAGCGCTGTGGGCCGAGTTCGTACAGCCAACCTTGTTCCACGCCTCTTTCAATGAGATGACGAACCGCCTGAGGATCTGCCTTGAGTTGCGCTAACAACTCTGCGTACGACGCAACGTCACACCCCTTAAAAACAGTTTTGATTTTTTCTAGATCCTCGCACTTCCAAGATTTCTCCAAACCCGGAAGCACTCCTGGCCGAAGCTCTTCTGCAATCTGTGTCCATCGAGTCACCAGGCGCGCCCCTTGCTGGATCAGCGCGTGACTGCCCTCAAATCCCTCCTCGTAAAAAGGACCAGGAACCACGAAAACTTCTCGGTTTTGAGCCACCGCGTGGTGGGCTGTGGTCAACGATCCACTTTTTGCACCGGCTTCAATCACCACCACCCCAAGCGCCAATCCGGACAAGATGCGATTGCGCCGGGGAAAATGATACGGCTGAGCTTGAACTCCCACGGGGTACTCGGAGACGAGACACCCTCCTGTACGCAGCACATCATTAGAGAGCACGCGATTGCAGGTTGGATAGAGACGATCCAGTCCATGAGCGAGTACGGCGATCGTCGGTTTGCCGGATTGCACGGAAGTGGCATGTGCGATGGCATCAATGCCCCTTGCAAGCCCGCTAATGAGCGTTGCACCGCCTTCCACCAAGCCTCTAGAAAAACCATGGGCCGCTCGCAAACCATAAGCGCTCGGTCTGCGAGCTCCCACCAAAGCTATTGCAGCCCCTTCGTACAAGCTCTCCAGAGTGCCTTTCACAAAAAGCCACGGGGGATAGTCTGCGATTTCTTTGAGTAGCACGGGAAAATCGTCGGGAGAAAGCAGATGAACCTTCTCGGACTCACACCAGGAGAGTAAGTGGCGGGACTTCTCTGACAAAGGAATGTGGGGATCAACCAGGGGGAAGTACCTATCGTAAACGTGTTCAATCCAGCTCAGACTCTTCATCTGCAGAGCCTTGCACGAATGCACTGATTGGCGTCAATGGGGTTAGGGGAGCGTCGGTGCTCGGGTGCTCTTTTTTAGTTCACCAGAATTTCCTGCACTTCACGGTGAGGTAGGGGAGCAGGGTCGGCGAATCGCTGTGCAGCAACGAGTTTGTCGCCGACGTGCAGCGGCACTTTATTGCGGAGGATCAAACCAATACTAGAAGCGACTCCCACCGAAAGAATCTGGACTTCGCCTTTGTAGTCAGGGCGGACTTCTTCTGTACTTTTCAAATAGGGATCTTCGTCGACCACCACGCGAAACAAAAAACCTTCTTTCATGCCGTCACTTACCCCTCGATTGAGCAACACTATGTGCCCTTGGTTAAACGCGGACAGCCCCGAAATCTCTCCCTGCACAATGCTCGCACTCAAATCCCCTGGCGGCAAAAATGTCGCCAAGGATTTGATCGGTTCTCTAAAAGCGATCAACCTATCCCCACGTTTGATCATGCCCGCATGAGCGACCAATTCGACTTTGGTCTGATCCGCCTCGGTATGCAGCGTCTTCACGGTTCCTAGCAGCCGAACCAAAACCCCCAACCGCCCTCGCCCCTCGACAGAATCCCGAACCGTATCTTCCACTCGCACTACAGTATAGGTTGTTCCCGGAGCACGGCCGTCGGGAGGAAGTTTGGCGTAGATCTCCGAATGCAACGTAAACCACTCCCAAGGGGTGTACGCCCCGGTGAGTTCGCCCAGAAGCTCGGATTCTTGAATCACTTCGAACGCCGGGCGGTACTGATTCTTGAATGACAAGTTTACAATCGAATCGTTATCCACATCCGTTGCGTGTCCCGGCACATTGGGAGTGAGCTTGATCAAGGGGATCTGAGGCCCCGCCGATCCGGAATCGGGTCGATAGAACGCCAGCACTTGCCCCAGGTATAAATCATGTGGATTACCGATCTCCGGATTCATCGCCCAGAGCTTAGTCCAAAGCTCTGCTTTGCCTACCGTCCGACTCGAAATTCCCCAAAGCGTGTCCCCATTCTCAACGGTGTATTTATCGTCTTTTTTACCGGCCAATAGACTGAGCCACTGAGACTCAGACATCGGCCCATGCAAAGAAATCCCCGCCAAAATTTCCTCAGCTCGATTGGGGTCGAGCGAATAGCGGTAGGGCCTCGCACTCAGGGCACCGCACAAAAAAAGACAAAGGAGCAAAGTATTCAGCTTCATACGATCCTCTAATTCTGAGTGGTTCCCAACTCGGCCTGACAACGCGCCAATGCTTGCATGGCCTCGGGGATTTTCGGGCTCTGAGGAAACTGGGCCAAAAGCCGATTGAACGAAATCAATGCCAGTCCATATTCCCGACTCTTGAAGTACGACTCCCCAATGAAATACTGCGCTTCGTGCGCCAACGCGTGATCTGGCGCGAGGTTCAAAAATCGCGTGAACGCTCCCACGGCGGCGTCGTACTTTCCCGCTCTGAGCAGCTCTTTGCCGTGCTCCAACCAGATCAACGACTCGTTCACAGAGCTTGCGATCCACTCCGATGCCGTTTCCTCCGGTCTCGGCGGAGTCGCTTTCGGGGCACGTAGAGGCTTGAGCACTTTAACCTTCGCTCGCATGATCGGCTGCGTGGGGGTGAGGCCGAGCTCTTTTTCCATCGCTTCCGTTTCGGAATCTGGAGTCGAGGAAAAGGACAAAAGCTGCGACGGCAAAGTCGATGCAGCCACGCAGCCGCCCACCCATATTGCTGCTATGCATCCAGCTCTAAAAGAGATTGAGACCCTCACTCGTCTATTGTAACGCATTCTAAAAAAAAATTGCCCCTACCGGGTGGATTCGATACGTTCCACCCATGGCTTGCGAGACTTGTCAGGGCGGAAAACTCGATTGGTACTACAATACCGCTGACCAAAAATATTATGGAAGCACAGGGTGCGCTAGCCCAGTCGCAAACTGGGGTTGTACCGACGGCACCGGTTATGCCTGCACGAGCATGTGCGCGGGTTGCGGGGGGCCCTACTTCACCACAAATGGGTCTGCTGTCGTGAGTTGTTTTACAAACTCCAGTTGCACTACCCCTTGCGTCACGGTGAACGAACTGCCCTTCAGCCGCCAAACGGCTTGGTGGGGGCTCACTGCTGCTGCCGCCGCTCTTGTGACTTTCTTTGTGGCTCGCAAATTCCGTCTGCGTCGCTTTAGCAAGTAACGAAGTCCTCCTTTCGTCCACTGCGCGTGCTATGATTATTCCGCACGCAGGCGAGAAAATGCGAAACGACTCCCAGTGGAAAACCATCTTGAGCGGGGCCGCAGAACTCGGCTATGAAAACGCCGAATTCTATGTCGAGAGCACCCACACGGCTTCCGTGCGTTATTTTGGACGCACAGACGAAGTGCGCTTCCACCACCGACAGGGCGCGAGCCTGCGAGCCATCCGCAAAGGCGTCGCACACCGTTTTTTTGCTGACTCGGCCGAACCCGAAACCTGGCTTTCACTGCTGCAAACCCACCCGTATCGCTCGCCCGCTCTGCCCAAAGCCTTCGCTGAACAAGAGGAACCTGCCCTCCATCCGCCTAAAGAACTGATCGCTGCGACGACGGAACTACTCCAAAAAACTCGCGGTGTTTTTTCCAGCGCCTCGACCAAGTGGGCCTACACAGACATCGAAGCCAGTCTCTCTCTAAAGGAATATGCTCTGCTGCGTTGGGATTCCCCCGAAGGAAAACCCGCGTTTGGAAAAGAAGAGTGCGCAGATTTCAAAGCCCAGTGGAAACCGGAACTCGCCTATTCTTGGGAGCGCTCGCGAGGGTCGATCCAAGGACTCTTGAGTGAGCTGGACTCCAGTTTTGTCCCCACTGTAAAAGCTTCCTTACAACCTCTCCCGGCTTGGCCCGCACCCCAAGGGCCCCTACCCGTGCTTTGGTCAGCGCGGTCCGTCGCTAAGCTCCAAATGCATTTGCTCTATGCACTAGAGGGCGATCATGTACTGGATGAGCGCTCTTTTTTAAACACGCACCCTCTTCCGCTTTCATTCAGGTTTGACCTCGAAGATCGCCCGCCCGCCTCTGCCCAACAGACGGATCACGAGGGTTCCGTTCGACGCGCGCTTTCTATTTTAAAAGAAGGCCGACCGACCGCTCTTGCCTGCCATGCTCGCATTGCGCAGGAACTCGAAGTTCACCCCACTGGGCACGGGCGCAGGGAGAGTTTTGACAGCCCCGTCACCACCGGCTTCTGGCATGCGTTCCTCCAAGCAAAAAACCAAAAGCCTTCGCTCCTCGGAGAAATGACTCGAGGAGTCAGCGTTCGCGACCTAGAGATTGTCGACTTCGATTTAACGACAGCGAAAATTCGGCTGCGCCTGACGGATTGTCGGCTAGTCCACCACGGACAAGAGGGAGAACCCATTGAGGAAATGGTTGTCGATACCGATCTAGTTGCCTTGCTCGAAAGTTTTGTGTCGTTTGACCAAACCCTGGAAACCACAGGCATGGCACAGTCCAAACAACAACAAAAAATCTATACCGAACTCACCGTCCCAGCAGCCCTTTCGGAGGCATTCCCCTTTCCTGGTTCCGTCCCACCCGATCATTATTGGTGAGTGGCCTTTGGGGGTGTTTGCTAGGCGCTCGGTCGCATGCTATGACTTCGCAGTGTTCCCTATCTTAACCAAAATTGACCAAGCGCTGGAATCCAAAGCCCGCTGCCGTCTGATTGATAAGGTAGGCAAATATTTAAACGGCACGGTGACCGACTCGTGGGTCCGGCTATCGGGTGGCAAAATCCGAGGCAAGGTGGTTTTTCTCTCGGACGAAAAAGGCACGGTCGAAATCGATGCAAACGACATCTTAGATATTCTGATTGAGTAGGGGGATGAAATGATTATCGGCGTACCAAAAGAGATCAAAAACCGTGAAAATCGCGTCGGGCTGGTTCCAGCCGGTGCGCGGGCATTCGTGGCCCACGGGCATAAAGTCTTGGTGCAAAAATCCGCGGGGCTTGGAAGCGGAATTCCTGATGAAGCTTACATTGCCGCCGGCGCTAAAATCGTGGACACCGCAGCCGACGCCTGGGGCGCGGACATGGTAATCAAGGTAAAAGAGCCGCTCCCTGATGAGTTTAGTTATATGCGGCCTAACCAGATCCTCTACACCTACTTGCACTTGGCACCCGAACGACGACTCACCGAAGAGCTCATCGAACGCAAAGTTACCGGCATCGCCTACGAAACCATCCAAGAAGAAGACGGTTCACTCCCCTTGCTTCGTCCCATGAGCGAGGTCGCAGGCCGCATGTCCGCTCAAGTGGGCGCATTTTACTTGCAGAGTAGCTGGGACCAGCAAAACTCAGGCAAGGGCGTACTTTTGGGAGGCGTCCCAGGGGTAATGCCGGGTAAAGTGACTATTATCGGCGGAGGCGTTTCTGGATCGCATGCTGCCAAGATGGCCTTGGGCATGGGTGCCGTGGTCACTATTTTGGATGTGAGTCCGCAGCGTTTGGAGTATTTGGATAATATTTTCAGCGGACGACTTATCACTTTGATGTCAAACATCGACAATATTGAAGAAAGCGTTACCAAGGCCGACTTGGTCATTGGAGCTGTTTTAGTTCCCGGCGCAAAAGCGCCGAGTTTGGTCACACGAAATATGGTCTCAAAAATGGGCCGAGGGTCTGTTATCGTCGATATCGCCGTGGATCAGGGTGGGTGTGTAGAAACCTGCCGCCCTACCTCGCATGAGTCCCCCACTTTTGTTACCGATGGAGTCATCCATTATTGTGTTACGAATATGCCAGGAGCTGTCGCTCGGACTTCCACCCTTGCTCTGACCAATGTCACCTTGAAGTACGCATTGAAAATTGCGGACCTCGGCCCGGAGCAAGCGGCGTTGAGCAGCGAGCCCATTCGCAAAGGCTTTAATACTTACAAAGGAAAGCTCGTCTATGAACAGGTTGCCATTGCGCATAGCCTGCCCTACGAGCCACTCTCGCTGTAACCATGCCTGAGAATCTCCGTCCGGACCGCATGCCTGCGGTTGTCATTGTTCCTACCTATAACGAAGTGGACAATATCGGTGCGCTTTTGGCTGCCATCGAGCAGAACGCACCGGGCGTTTCGGTACTGGTAGTCGATGACAACTCTCCGGACGGAACCCAGGCGGTGGTGGAAGGGGTGATGCAGAACAACCCTCAAGTACACCTTCTGCGCCGCCCCGGAAAACAAGGACTGGGCAACGCCTACAAGGCGGGATTTCAATGGGCGATCGATCACGGTTTTGGAAAACTGATAGAAATGGATGCAGACTTTTCGCACCCACCCGAGACGCTTCCACTTCTTATCCAGAGCCTAGACAGGTACCCCGTCGCTATCGGCTCTCGTTACATTCCCCAGGGCTATGTAACCGGGTGGGGCTGGATTCGTCAGCTGATCAGCCGGGCGGGAAACATCTACGCGCGCGCGGTTTTGGGAGTGCGGACTCAGGATTTGACCGGTGGATTCAACGCGTGGCGCCGCGATGTCTTAGAAGCGATTGATTACCTTTCCGTATCAAGCAAGGGCTACGTTTTTCAAATCGAGCTTAAGTACCGCTCCCTGCTCAAGGGCTACTCCATCCTCGAAGTGCCCATCCATTTTGCCAACCGCAAACTTGGCAAATCCAAAATGTCGGGATCGATCTTTTGGGAAGCTGCCGTGCAAGTATTGAAACTGCGCAAACGCGCGCGACACCGGTTTGCATGACTCCCGAAGCTGCCCGCAAACGAATCGAGTGGTTGATAGAAGAGCTGTGGCGACATGGATACCAGTACTACGTTCTGGACCAGCCGCTGATCTCGGATGAGGAATACGATCGCCTTTACAAGGAACTCGTCGCTCTAGAAAAGCATTACCCCCAGTTCCAATCTCCTCATTCTCCAACGCAAAAGGTTGGAGGAATGCCGCTGAAAAAGTTCCCCAAGTACAAGCACCGAGAGCCCATGCTCGGGTTGCAAAACATCTACAATCCCGACGAGCTCAAAGAAACCTTTGAACGCTGGTCAGAGACCACCGGACCCGAGTTTTCGGTCGTCGTCGAGCCAAAATTTGATGGCCTCGCCATTGAGCTCGTATACGAAAATGGATTACTGCTGGTCGCCGCCACACGGGGCGACGGCGAAACAGGGGAGGATGTTACTTCTAACGTCAAAACAATACGTTCTGTGCCTCTTCGACTGCGAGAACCTTTTCCCAAACTGCTTGAAGTGCGCGGAGAAATTCTATTGCTCAAAGAAGATTTTCGGCGACTCAATGAGGAGCGCGCACTAAAAGGGGAGCCCCTTTTTGCCAACCCACGCAATGCTGCTGCCGGAAGCATTCGCCAGCTAGATCCTAAAATCGCTGCCGAACGCAGTTTGGATCTTTTTTGCCACGGCATTGGCTCCACCCAAGGGTTGCAGCTCCAAACTCAAACGGAGTTGTTTGCCTTTTTGCGAGATAGAGGTCTGAAGACCAATCACCTCTCCAAACGCGTGAATTCTCTAGAGGAGGCCCAAGCTTATTATGAACGCCTCGATCGCGATCGAGACGCACTGCCCTATGAGATCGATGGCATAGTCCTAAAAATCGACTCCTTCCGATTTCAACAAGAAATGGGGTTTGTCGCACGATCGCCTCGATGGGCGTTTGCGTATAAGTTTGCGGCACAGGAAGGCAACACGGTCTTGCGCTCGGTGCTGTTTCAGGTTGGTAGGACGGGGGTCATTACGCCTGTTGCGGATCTAGAGCCTGTTTCCATCGGCGGGGTAACTGTTTCCCGAGCTGGTTTACACAACGAAGATCAGATGCGAGCGATGGACCTGCGCATTGGGGACACTGTCGTTGTCAAAAGAGCTGGCGACGTGATCCCGGATGTTCAAAGCGTGGTGGTGCAGGCACGCAAGGGAACAGAAAAGAAAATCGTCTTTCCGGACAAGTGCCCCTCTTGCCAGTCCCGCATTGTTCGAATTGAAGGCGAAGCGGCACACCGTTGCTTGAACATCGCCTGCCCTGCTCAGATTGCAGAACGCCTGAAACACTTCGTTTCAAAACGCGCACTCAATATCGAGGGACTTGGCGATCGCTGGATTGAACTTTTTTTGGAGTCGGGTCTCATTCGGCACTATTCCGATCTCTTCGATATCAAAGTCGAAGATCTTCTCAAGCTCGAACGTCAAGGAGAACGCTCCGCCCAGAAGCTCATCCAAGCCATCAAAGCGAGTCGAAATACGACTTTAGATCGTTTTATCTACGCTCTGGGAATTCGTTTTGTAGGTGAAAGAACAGCGGAACTCATCGCCCTGCATTTTGGCACTTTAGACGCATTTATCCATGCGACTCGCGAGCAAATGCTTCAGGTGGAAGAAGTCGGGGAAACCGTCGCCCAAGCCATCGAAGAGTTCTTAAACGACAAACACAATACAGAAGAAATAAAGCGCCTTCTTGCCAAAGGGGTCGATCCCGCACCCACGCGCGCTCCTGGCGAGAATGGAAAACAAACCCTCAACGGGGCCACCTTTGTCCTTACCGGTACGCTTCCCACCCTAACCCGGGAACAGGCAGAAGAATTAATCCGTAAACACGGTGGAAAAGTAACCAGCAGCGTCAGCAAAAAAACCGCTTACCTCTTACTCGGAGCAGAACCCGGATCCAAATTCGACAAAGCAAAAACACTCGGCATAAAAATGCTAAACGAAGCCGAGTTTCTCGACCTGATCAAGTAGTCAATCTAAACCAGCCAGTTCCCTCAAAAGCCCAGGGCCCTGATAGACGAGCCCTGTGTAAACCTCGACAAGATCCGCCCCAGCTCGTCGCATCTGTTTTGCAGAGGCGCGATTCCACACTCCCCCCACCCCAATCAAGGACTTCTTATGGCCCAACGCCTGCCGCGCGATCGACACACATTCAATCGCACGCGAAAACAAAGGACGACCGGATAATCCCCCGGCCGGCATTGAAAAAACTTCCTCTGCCATTTCTCGCGAAGTATTCGTCAGCACTATGCCTGCCAGGCGATTTTCATCCCGAACGGCCGTAGCGAGCCTGTCTAGTTGTGCGTTTTCAAGATCGGGAGAAAGTTTTATCCATACCGGCACCCCCGCAGGGACGCGTTGCGCGATTTGCGCCAAGAACTCCTCACTCTGCAGCTGCATCAACCCTGGTGTGTTGGGAGAACTCAAGTTCACGACAAAACCATCCACGAGACCCTGCAAGGCCTGAAACCCTTTCGCATAGTCCGCCAGAGCGTCCGCGTTCGGAGTAGTCCGGTTCTTGCCAATATTCGCAAGCAGAACAAACCCCGGCAGACGAGACCGGTAGCGTCGTATATTTTGACTAAAAACTTCCAAACCGACGCTATTGAAGCCCATGTGGTTCACCAACGTTCCCGCAGCAGGACGCCAGAGCCTTGGCTTGGGGTTCCCGGGTTGAGGGAGAGGCGTTACTGTCCCCACCTCAACAAAACCGGCTCCCAACACAGCCAATCCCGCAAATATTTCGGCGTTCTTATCCAGCCCAGCGGCCACGCCCACGCGAGCGGGAAAACGAAAACCACACTGAGGAACGACGATGCTTGCAGGCGAAGCAAATGGTCGTTTTTGAACATGGAACCTTATCCATTGCAGGCACTGCAAAAACGCTTTCGCCAGTGCATGCGCCGTCTCAGGAGGAAGCCAGAGTAATAGTCTGTGAAAAAAATGCATCGTCACTCCACCGAAGGGGCTGAGCCAAAAAAGAATCCCGCATTGACCTGGTACTGAGTATATTTCGATGAAATATCGGCGGCTCCCCCGGCCTCCAAGCAAACTCCCCACGTATTTCCCCAACGAATACCCACGGCACCGCCCACCAAGTTTTGATCCTGAGTGGAAAATCGAAACACAACACGGGGAGAAACGTACACCCCCCATTCCGGGGCAAAATCGTAGCTAATATACATCGGGATCAGTACGTCGAGGATCTCTCGTTGAAAATGCGTCGTATCGGATGCCCCAGACTTCACCCCGAGAAATCCGACCCCCGCCCCAAGAGCGAATGCAAATTCTGGGTCGTTCACCAAATTGAACTTAAGGTCTCCAGTAAACATTCCAGGCATCGTGTAACGCAACCCTACATCCCAATCCGTGAGAAAGCCAAAACGACCGGCAACCTCCAAAAAAGGAAAGGTGACTTTGGACGGGTCCGAAGGGCTAGCCTCGGGAGTTCTAAAAAAACCAGCCCCCACCAAAAACCGATGGGTGCCCTCAGGAAGTACTCGCGCCGTTTGCAATGCAGACATGCTGGTACAGGCGTTCAAAAAAAGGCAAAAACAACCCGCACCCAAAACTCTTAGCCAACGCATAAAAAGAAGATTTCCCTATCCCCGAAGGTTAGGCAAGATACTCTGTCATAGCCGCAAAGGAGGCCCGCGTGCAGACTGCTCTGGTGGAACTCAAAGGCGTCACGAAAGCCTATCAGTTAGGTGAAACACAGGTGGATGCTCTCAAAGGCATTGACCTGACCCTCAACGCTGGGGAATTCACCGCGCTGGTGGGAGCCTCCGGCTCGGGAAAAAGCACACTGCTCAATATCATCGGGTGCATTGACGACGCCGATGCAGGAACCGTTCTCCTGGATAAGATCGACATAAAAACCCTTAACGAGACCCGGAAAGCCCAAATACGCAACCGCAAGCTCGGGTTCGTTTTTCAAAGTTTCAATCTAGTCCCTGTTTTGACTGCGAGCGAGAATGTGGAGCTCCCCTTGTTTTTGCAAAAGGAAATTCCCGCATTGGAACGGGCAGCTCGGGTGAAATCGGCATTGGAGTCCGTGGGATTACAGAACTATGCGAACCATCTTCCGGACAAGTTATCGGGCGGTCAGCGTCAGAGAGTCGCCATTGCACGTGCGCTAGTAACCCGCCCCCGTCTGGTCATCGCGGATGAGCCGACGGCAAACTTAGACTCGGCAACGGCAAACCAGCTTGTCGACCTGCTACTGGAGCTAAACCAGAAACAAGGCGTGACTTTTCTTTTCTCGACACACGACGAAAAACTCATGAATCGAGTTAATCGGATCGTACGCATACAAGACGGGGTGCTTCAACCGTGAGTGCCTACATCGACCTCACGTGGCGTCTGGCATGGCGCGGTCTTTTGCGCAATAGAAGACGCAATCTAGTATCCTTGCTCTCCATCTCTTTGGGGTTTGCGGGCCTAGTTTTGATGAACGCTTACATTGCACGAGCGGACAGGTACATGGCCACGAATACCATTTACATCAACCACACAGGCCATGTGTCCGTGTTCAAAGCTGGGGCGAGAGAGCGTTTTTATGCGGACACGCAGGCCTTGAGCCTGGATGCGAAAGAACAACGCGCCATTCTAGATGCTGTGGCGCTCATGCCCGAGGTAGAATTCGTTGCCAAATATCTCTGGGGCCAAGGATTGATCGGCAATGGTTGTGCGTCCGTTCCTTTTCAAGCACTGGGGATAGATGATACCGCAGGTGCGAAAGTTCGATCGCACCCCGAAGTCCTGACCTGGACTCCCGAATTGAACGCACTTAAGAAAGGCAAGCCCCTGACTGATTCTGGTTCGGCAGAAGACGGGATATTGATCACCTCTTCTCTCGCAGAGCTCTTGAACAAACCGAAGACTTTTTCAGAAACAAGCGGAGCCCTCAGCCCGCTCGTTGTTGACTGCGCTCTCCCCTCTACCCACGAAGCGATCGCAGCGAGTGCTGACACGCAGCTTGTCGGGCGTACTTTTGCGGGAGACTTTTCTGCAATCGATAGTCAGGTAGTTGGCCACTTCTCCACTGGCCTAGCCCTAACAGAGGATACAGGGCTTCAGACGCGCTTGTCGCACCTACAAAAACTCTTGGATACGGACCGCGTTGCGTATTTTGGTATTTTTCTCAAAGATCGCACAAGCACACGTTCTTTTGCCTCCGCCCTCGATTCTCGATTCCGTGCACAGAACCTCCCCTTTGAAGTGCTTCCTTTTTCGGACGAACGAGTCTCTCCTTTTTACGCTGGCGTCATGAGTTTCTTGCGGACCATGGCTCTGTTTTTCTTTCTCATTGTCGCTGGCATGATCTCAGTAGCCATCTCCGGGTTTATTACTATGGGATTGATGGAACGGCGCCGTGAGATGGGAACCCTACGCGCCATTGGATTTACCGCACGGGCTATTTCACATTTGTTCCTCAAGGAAACTTTTTTCCTCGTACTCAGTGGTGTTGGGGTCGGTGTGCTCGCATCGACTATTGTCGTAGCGATGGTGAACCGAGCCGGGCTGCGCTACCAACCTCCAGGGGTGGCGGGAGATGTCCCATTCCTCCTCTTGATGGAGGTCCCCACAGCGTTTTACACTGGAGTCCTTGTGGCGGCGATTGGGCTGGCGAGCGCCTGGTGGAAGCTGAAAAAACTGTCCCAGGAAAAACCCGTTGAACTTTTACAGGGGTAAACCATGATTCAAAAACTAGTCGTTGTCAGTGTTTTGGCTTCTTACTTAGCTCTGGGTGCCACGGATCCCGCCGAGCTGCTGCGATCCGCGGATCGAGCGCGCGGGGCGCTCGCCCAGGGAGCAACATGGAATATTCACATACAAAATGCCGGGGACGACCAACCCGCGCGGAGTTTTTCCGTCCAAACCAAAGCAGACCATGCCAGGGCCACCGCTACCGCACCCACCAGAAACAAAGGCGAAGTTTTTCTTTTCAGCCCTGAAACACTCTGGTTCTACAAGCCCGGCCTGCGCAAGCCCGTCTCGTTATCCGCTCGTTCTCGCCTAAGCGGCGAGACCGCCAACGGAGATATAGCGGCAACCCATTACTCACGGGATTACACTGCGGTACTGAGCAAAGAGGAGGTTCTGGGTAAATCCAAGACCTATGTCCTGGAACTCAAAGCCAAGAACAAGAACGTCACATACGATCGCATTCGCTACTGGATTGACGCCCAATCCAAGCTGGGGCTGAAAGCGGAGTTCTTATCCCTCGAAGGAGAAGTCCTAAAACGAGCGAGCTTCGAGTACCGCAATTCCATTCAAGAGGGGTCAAAGAGTTACCCTTTTATCAGTGAGATGATTATCGAAGACGCTTTTACTCAAGGAAAGAAAAGCACCTTGAAGTATGAAAAGCCGGTGGCGGCGCAGCTTTCGGACACTTTATTCAACGTCAACGGACTGATGAAGTGACTCATTTCGAAAACCTCCCCTCCCGCCTTGCACGACGAAGTCTTCAACGGCATTGGCGCTACAGTTTGAGCGCCGTCTTGGCGGTAGCGTTGGGCTTTGTCTCTCTCACGCTTTTTCGGGCTTATATGCAAGATGTGGCTTGGCTTTACGAGGATACGTACGCGCATCGAGGAATGTACGCCAACGTATTGATTGAGCGCCAGGCCACTGCCGCCCAACGAAAATCTGCTCCTTGGGAGTATGCTTTGACCCCTGATCTGCAGACCGAAATAGACACTTTCCTGAAAAGCGCTCCCGAAGTTGAAAACCGAGTCCGTTTTTTGACGGGGACAGGGTTGATTAGCAATGGAACGACCCAGGTCATATTTTTTGCCAAAGGGTATGATCTCGCCGAAGGCACCCGACTGAGGGCCCCAACTTGGAGCTGGGACGCTTCTCACGGGCTCCCTTTGGATAAGTCCGAGGACGCTTCTCCTGTTTTGATTGGGAAGGGTTTGGCGCGCATGCTCGGCTGCACGATTCCACCAGGAAAAACCTTGTCGTCCAAAGGAGGATACGAGCCCATCGCTCGGGCATTTGATTGCCCCAACCGTGACTTACAGCTCGCAGTGAGCACACAAACTGGGCAGGCAAATGCAGTGACCGTGCACTTAAGCGGCCTAACAAATGGCATTTTTAAAGAGCTTGATCAAAAATACGTGCTAGCCCCACTGCCGGTACTCCAGAAACTCTATGACACTCGGTCCATTAGTTTTGTTTCGGTTTCAACCAAACCCCACACGACAAAACAGTTCCTCCATCGTTTGGAACGTTATATTTCAGATAAAAAGCTTCCGCTGATTGCGTCGGATTGGAAAGATCACCGCGAGGGCGATATGTACCGGCGTACAATGGACCTGCTGCGCATTTTTAGAGACTTTGTCATCAGCATCCTCATTGTTATTACCGGATTGAGCGTGTTCAATACTTTTTTGAAAATCGTCAAAGAGCGCACTCGCGAAATAGGAACCTTACGCAGCCTTGGCTTTACTCCTCGCACCTTGCTGAGTCTATTCTGTTTGGAAGCCGGTTACTTATCGGCCATCGGTATCCTTCTCGGCATTGCGCTTTCAATCGGTACTTCAGCGGCCATCAACCACGCAGGGATTTTTTATAAAGCTGGGATCTTGGCTGAACCCGTACTTTTTCGTATTGCCTATTCCCCTACGGTGTATCTAACGAGTGGTCTTTTTTTAGGAGCCGTTGCAATAACAGCGTCTGCCATAGCGGCTACTGGCACCGTCAGGGCAAAAATATCGGATAATCTTAGCCATGTTTAAATCGTCTGCATTGGCATTTTTGTTTTTTTTCGAGTCTTTCTTCGGAGTTCAATACCAAGATCCGCAAAACTCGGTTTTTAATCCGAATAATCTAGTTTTGAGAACCCCCACTTGGCGAGGATTTGTCGACCTTCGGCCTGAAGCCAAGATCAAACTTCAACCCCGATGGGAGGCGATCTTTCGCCCTCGTTTCATCGGCCGCGCAAACGCAATCAACGGGAATTGGGAAAGTGCCTTTGCCTTTCAGTTTGATGAAGCAAGCGTGCACTATTCTCCTTCAGATACGCTGCAGTTCGTTGCTGGGGTACATTATTACCAGTGGGGCCCGGGGGAGTTCTTCAGTCCTAGCAACCCGTTCATCCATTTTCAGCTCGATCAGCGCTCTGTGATTTTTCGACAGCAAGGGCGAGTGCTCTTGCGCGCCAGCCGCATGATAGGCTCCCAAAGCTCGCTGGATGTTTTGGTAGAACCTCTGTCAAACAACCAAACTCCTTGGATTGCCGGCGAACCGTTTGCGCCCAAATTCATGTTCAAGGGTGAAACTGCCTGGGGAGCTGGCAATAGCCTGGGAGGAACATTGGGTTCGATGGATCGCCAGGTGCTTTTTTGTGGCGAGTATTTCAATTTGTATCTGTCAGACAGCGTTTCGCTCTATTTCGATGGAAGGCAAACGATAGGCGCACCGACTTATTACCCTTCGAGTGATGGTTTGGGAGGCTATAGTTTGCAACCAGGCACTCCAAACCAGGGAGACCTACACAGCCTTTTTTTGACCGGTTTGCGGCACGAAGGTTTTTTGGATACTCGCCTGGAGTACCTCTTTAATAGTTATGGCTATTCTAGCACTCAAGATTCGTTGGGTCGGCTGGCAGCCGCCCAAAATCCCGCCCTACTGGGACTCTCTCTATCCCCAGGCTTGGAGTTGCGGCACACCCACTATCTCTACGCTTCTATTCGAACCGACAAACTAGGAAAAGGGGATGAACTTCGCATCGCTTTGCGTTACCTGCATTCTCTGACCGACGGCTCAGGTTCTGTTTTTTCGGCGATAGAATGGTCGGTTGGCGAAAGGTGGACACTTATTATGGAGCCCATGTTTTCGCATGGGGGATCGCAATCGGAATTTTCGGCAACTCCAAAATGGAGCCTTTTCACTCAGGCGCGCCTGGCGCTTTAACCGGCAGTCGGTCTGTCCCCACCATATCTGCGGCGACTTTAATTACCGGCGCAAGCAACGCTTTCATACCCTCGGGAATGGGGGCTTTGAAATCATTCAACGCAAGATCGAAAAAGGCAGCGATTTTTATCAGGTTCCCAGAAAGGCGTTGCTGAGTGAACTCGGACTCTGGGTAGTAGGTGACCCGGGTTTGCATTTCTTGTCGACGAGATACCCCGCGAGCCGACAGCACACCACTAACGCGAGCGCTGACGGTTTTACCAGCAATAAGCTCCGACGAAGAGGCTTCCACAAGCTTATCCAATTTGTAAAAAGCACCCGGGTACTCCGCCACTCCGAGCACAGCATCGCGAATTTTTACCTGTTTAGAATCCGGACCCGTTTCAAATGAACGGACATCCACTTCAAACTCTCCCTTGATTCCTGCTTTGATGTTTTGGGGGTCCAGCTCAATCCAGCCGTGTGGAAAATGAGAAACCGCAATGGTTTTTTCGAGAGCCGCATCCGAAGTCCACTGAAGAACATTGCGAAAGGCAAGATCCTTCACTTCAAAGCGCGTCGCTTTCGCATACGCAATGCAACCCAAACACGCTAAAACAAGGGTCGGCAGCTTTCTCATCGCGTTTAAAGTTATAACCACAAGGGAATTTTGTCTACCGATCACCAGTTTATCTTGAATATCTTCACGGACTGGCCATCGACGTTTGCATACAGATACGCATCGTCGGGAGAGACGGCAAAGGTGCGAGGACTTCCGGCGGCAAAGTACGCAACATTTTGACCATTCGAATCAAAAACATAAATCCCCTGAGCACTCGCCACTCCACCGGAGACTGAGGTATTTGTCGGTTCGTGTTGCACATAAAGGTAACGCGAGGTCGAAACCACATTGGTAGCATTGAGCGCTAACGTGGAACCGATTTTCTGCAAAAGTCCATTTGCACCGATGCTATAAATGACTAAGCGATCCCGAAATCCGACATAGACTTGATTGCCATAAACCGCAGCTCCCATCGCACAGCAAACCGCTTGTCCGGGGTTCGAACCATAGGCGTCTTTGGCCATGCTCTTAAGTGTGCCCTGCGCCAAATCCCACGTATAAAGGAAATCTTGTCTGGTAAATCCGTACAATATCGGTCGGCTTGGGTGCACCACCATGGCCGAGTAAATATAGGCTCCATCGGCTTGGATAGGCCCGCTAGTGTTTGCACTCGGGTAGCGCTGTACTTCTACTGGAGTCGCCGTTTGAGACATACTCACCACGCTGAGCCCTTTGCTTCCGCTCATGAATGCGACTTGGTTGTAAATCGCAAGCGCTCCCGATGCATAATATTCCTGGATCCAGTTCCCAATCGGACTGAAAGTATCAATCTGACTGCGCATCGTGAAAGTGATGGAAGGGTTTTCCATGTCTTGAGCGATTTCCAACCGGCTAAACCCCATGGGCCTTCCGGTCATAAACAAAGATCCGCCATGCATCGTGATTTGATCGGCGTAAGTGGCTTGGGCCTGACCGTTAACTTTGTAACGAATATCGCCGCGAGCAGTGAGTTTGGTACTTGCAGAAGAGCTTAAAGTCTGCGCGGAAATCTCAGCAAAGGTCGATGGCCGGCCATCTGTGCAAGCCGAGATCAAAGTGACGGCGCCGAAAGCTAGTGGTAAAGCAGCCTGTCGAAAAAAATTACGCATAAGCTTCTCTTTCCTTACTCTACATAAGGTGCAAGCTCTGCACCAACTTACCCCTATTGAAACGATTGATTTTTTCGACGTTGGCAGAGTGCGAAAGTGTTCTCCCTCCAACCGTGTGACCACGGTGTATACAAAGGGTTTCTCCGCCGTATACGGGCTCCCTGTCTAACAATTTGACACCTCTAGGAACACACTCCAGTGCGTATGATGCCTTTGGCACCCCTTGCATTGTGCACTGACTTGGGCCTTTGTGCCCTGTTTAGGAGGAAGTGTGAGGCAGTTTGTTCGGTTCTTTACCAGCCCGGCAGTTTTTGTGAATCAGCTGCAGTGGTCACGCAACCATGGTTGGATTTTGTTGACGTTTCTCCTCTTGGCCGTTGCTGAATCTCAAATCGCCAGCACTCGCGCGCTCAATGTCCAGCTATCTTGGTTACTCAGTGTCGAAACCGGTTGGGGGCGAGACCAAGCTTTGTTTGCCGTAATGGCCGCCCGCATTGCGGCGCTGCTTTTGGGATCCATCGTGCTGACTGAACTTTTTTGGTTGGTGGGTTCTCAGTTAGGAAAAAGCAATAGCAAGAGAGTCCTTCAACGGCGAATGGCCGTTGTATTTACATTTCTGCTGGCTAGCTATGTCCTGACCACGGTGCTGCCTAGCGATCAACAGTACATCGCAGCTATTTTGTTTGGCTGGGGCGGACTACTGAGTTACGTCACTTTCCGAGAGCACTTTGGTCTGAACCGAATGGTTGCCCTTTTGGTTGGGTTAGTCGCGGTGGCATCCATTGCGTGGAGCTGGCAAAGCGCAGAACGCTATGTTTCGGTCACCGCCTCCAAAGCGATCTCAGAAAAAGTGAGCAAATCTCACTCAGCACGGTCGCACAAAGTCCGTCGCCATCGCTACCGTTAAGGGATGGATGCGATCCCGCGTTGCGGAGCCCGTTCTTTTTTAATTCCACGCCATTTTGAAAAACTATGATAATTGCGTGCGGCGACTTTGAATATGGTCTGCCCGCGCAGATGTGTTACCCCTAACGCCTTCAGATCCATTCGGGACATTCCCTGAGTAGGATCTGCTTTCTCCGCTAGCGCCCCATCTGAATCGTTTTTCTCAAACCCAGATACTATAGGATTTCGAGCTTCGGAGTACAGTGCCCCGGCCCGCGCCTGATCCAACACCGCACTGGAAGCAGACTCGCTACTGGAAGCGGACTCGCTCTGTACGGCGCCCGTGCCTAAGCCAGCACCTGTATTGGCAGCGGCGGCGTTCGTGCTGCCATCGGAGTTCAGTCCCGCGTCCTCGTTTACCCCCAACCCCACGCCACTGAGAATTTCTTGAATATCGTCGCCTGACGTGTCGCTTAGAGTGGCCGCTTCTTGCGTTGTCAAAGTTGAAGGATCTTTCCCCAACGCTCGAGCAACCTTGTCTGGCGTGGTGAGATCGCCATTGGCTAGCGTTTGCAAAAAGGAATCGGGGTCCACACCATAATGGATCAGCGCAGCTTCAACCTGCGGTGTTTTGAGCTCCTTAGCCGTGGCGATCGGATCATACTGATCCTGTCGCCAGCTTTGATCGGCATTGGCAAGCAAGGTATCTCGCATGCTGCTATGGTAAGACGCCGTTTTTCGATCGCTCTTAGCTTGAGCAAATTCTTTTCCTGCAAGGCCCATTAAACGCGCACCCTCCGCCCATTGAGACAACCCAAAAGCCACAGCGGCGGCGGCGGTGAGCGCAGCGCCAGCGGCAGCGGCGGCTTTGTTCCCGGCCTCGTGTTGACGAACGAGATCCTGGTACTTGTACTCGCGACCATTTTGTCCGTTAGCAATAGAGTTATCAAAAATCGTCGAAGCATTTTGATAGAAACGCGAATCCTCAGGCTTGGACTGGGAATTCCTTAAGACCGTACCGGGAACAGCATTCAAAAATGGATTATTGTTTACTCCACCAGTAAAACTCTCTGCGATCAAAGTTCTATTCAAGAAAAGCAGCACAATGGCAAATTTTCTCATGCGATTCGTCATTTTTTTCCCCTATCGCAGTTCAACGCCCCAGTTGAACACAAGCCGATCAAAGTAAGTCCCATTGGACGAGAGAACGCGGGCTCTTGCTTGGCGGCAGAAGGCGCTGTCTCCGAACTAAACATAGAAGCGCTGTAGAGGCTGGCCGCCGCAGGAGCAAAAGAATTTTCATAGGAATCGTCGTCAGACTCGGGGGAATAAGTCCCCCCTTCTCCTGCGTTTGAAGACAAGTATGTCGTTCCACGACTCAAAGTGTACTTCGGACTCACAAATCCCATCGGTGTTTGTCCCACCTGAAAAACCCCATCATCTGTCGACGAAACCGAAGCGGCACTGGCTGCACCCACCTGCGCTGGAAAGCCTCCCGCGTTCGCCCCAAAAGGCATGATGGGTGCGGTTGCCGCCACCGCCCCAGGATTTCCTGCAATCGCTGGCGGAAGGGATTGAGTCGATGAAAAAGCAGGGGCCGAAGCAAAGCGGGCGGGGACACTGGGGCTTAGATTTACCGG